>MDSV01233950.1_pt1 | contig 134444 bp, 108 predicted proteins | sample 810851 | NCBI WGS metagenome assembly MDSV01 (sample SAMN05326640, study PRJNA326480) | marine metagenome | isolation source: seawater | place: Atlantic Ocean: North East | collected 2012
ACCGCGATTGGCTCGGCACTCGGCATTCTGCCGGGCGGGGGCGCGATGCTCTCCTCGTTCGCGGCCTATATCGTGGAAAAGAAGGTCTCGAAGAACCGGGCCGAATTCGGCCAGGGCGCGATCGAGGGCGTCGCCGCACCGGAAGCGGCCAACAATGCCGGTTCGCAGACCGCCTTCATCCCCATGCTGACGCTCGGGCTACCGTCCAACGCCGTGATGGCGCTGATGATCGGGGCAATGATCATTCAGGGCATCCAGCCGGGACCCGACATCATCGTCAAGCAGCCTGGTATGTTCTGGGGCCTGATCGTGTCGATGTGGATCGGCAATTTCATGCTGGTGCTCCTGAACCTGCCGCTGATCGGCCTTTGGGTGAAGTTTCTGTCGGTGCCCTATTCGGTGCTGGTCGTGGCGGTGATGGCGTTCAGCGCTGTCGGCATCTACTCGGCCTCCGGCACGCTTTTCTCGATGTACGAACTCGGTTTCTTCGCCTTGCTCGGATACCTGCTGATGCGGCTTGGCTGCGAGCCGGCGCCGCTGACGCTCGGCTTCATTCTCGGCCCGATGATGGAGGAGCAATTGCGGCGCAGCATGTTGATGTCGCGCGGCGATCCGACCGTTTTCCTGACAGAGCCGATCAGCCTGGCATTTCTCGTTGCCGCCGCCATCGTGCTCGCCCTGCTGGCGCTGCCGTCGATCGCCCGCAAGCGCGAAGAAGCTTTCATTGAAAGCGAGGGCTAGACCATGAACCCCATCAACGACATCCGCCCCTTCGAGGGCATCAGGGTACTCGACATCACCCATGTTCTGGCGGCGCCCTTCGCGACCTACCAGCTCGCGGTTTTCGGGGCCGACGTCATCAAGATCGAAAACCCGCACGAACCGGAACAGACCCGTATCGATGGCAGCGATCCGCAGCTTTCGGCCGATAATATCGGCACCCACTTCATCATCCAGAATGGCGGCAAGCGATCGCTCACACTGGATCTTAAAACCGAGCAAGGGCGCGAGATCCTGCGCAAGCTGGTGCCCGGCGCGGATATTCTGGTCGAAAACTTCCGGCCGGGAGCACTGAAGGCGCTGGGGCTCGGCTATGAGGATCTCAGAAAACTCAACCCCCGCCTGATCTACGCCTCGATGTCCGCCTTCGGGCAGGACGGGCCGCGCGGCGGGCAGACCGGATACGATCAGGTCATCCAGGCGGTGTCGGGCCTGATGATGGTCAACGGAACAGCCGATATGGTGCCGATGAAGGTCGGCACGCCGGCCGTTGACTATTCCACAGGCGCGATGGGCGCGTTCGCGCTCGCCGCAGCCCTTTTCCAAAGAGAAAGGACCGGGATCGGGCAATATATCGATCTTTCCATGCTCGATACCGCCTTGATGCTGATGGGCGCCCATCTGACCAATTACAGCCGTTCGGGCAAGGAACCGAAGGCGGGCGGCAACCGGCACGAGTTTTCGACATGCGGGCTCTACGACACGGCTGACGGCAAGCTTCAGATCGCCGCCATCAATCTGCGCCAGCAGGAGCGGCTCTGGAAGGCGCTGGGGCATCCCGAACTGGTCAAGGCCAATAATGGTGAACGCCGCAAGGGCGCCGATGCCGAGCGCGCAATCCTGTTGCCCATCCTGCTCACCAAAACGGCGGCCGAGTGGGAGGACTGGTTTCAGGACCATCATATCCCCGCCGCCCGGATATGGACGTTGCCGGAAACGCTGGCCCACGGCCAGCTCGAAAGCCGCGACATTCTGCACCATTACGAAGATGAGCCCGGTATTCCCGGAAAGATCACGGCTCCCAAGGCCGCGTTCAAACTGGATCACGGCGGCGCGCGGATCGATCGCCCGCCACCGCGTCTGGGCGAGCACAACGAGGAATTGCTCGCCGAGCTCGGCTATAGCACCGAAGAAATCGCCAACCTGCGAGCAACAGGCGCGATCTGAACCCAAAATGAGGAGGAGGACCCCATGAAACCCCTGACACTATTGACTTCCGTTTCCCTGGCACTTGCGGCATTGACAGGCGTCGCCGTTGCACAGGAGAGCGACTATCCAAACGATCTTGTCCGCGTTGTCGTCGGTTCATCGCCGGGCGGCACGGCCGATACCGTTTCCCGGATCGTTGCCGACGCCTTGAGCGAAAAATTCGGCGAAACCTTCGTCGTCGAGAACCTGCCGGGGGCCGGCGGCGCGCTTGCGGCATCCGAGGTCAGGAGCGCGGAGCCGGATGGCTACACCATCCAGTTCATCTTCTCGTCGTTCTCGATCCTGCCCTCGCTGAACCCGGATGTGAACTACGACCCGGTCAAGGATTTCGAGGCCATTACCATGGTCTCCTATGCGCCGAACCTGCTGCTCGTGAACCCGTCCTTCGGCGTGAAAACCTTTCCGGAATGGGTCGACAAGATCAAGGCCAATCCCGGCAAGTATGACTATGGCAGCGGCGGGATCGGCTACAGTCAGCATCTGTCGATGGAAATGCTGTTGCAGGATATCGGCGGCGATGTGGTGCATATCCCCTATGCCGGCAGCGGCAACCTGCTCGGCGCCCTGATCTCGGGCGAGATTCCATTCGCCTTCGACACGCTGACGACGGCCGTGCCGCACATCGAATCCGGTGCGCTTATCCCTCTGGCGATCACCAGCTCCGAGCGGTCCGAGATATTGCCGGACGTGCCCGCGGTCGGCGAGTTCGTTGAAGGCTACGAACTGACCGCCTGGAACGGCTTTGTCGCGCCGGCGGGCACACCCAGGGAAATCGTCGACGAATTGAACGCCGCGATCGTGGAATATCTCGAGACCGACGAGGCCAGGGCGTTCTTCGGCAAGCTCGGAACCGCGATCGCCGCGAGCACGCCCGAAGAATTCGAACAGGTGATTGCCGGCGACTATGAAAAATTCGCAGTGGTGATCAAGGAAGCGGGCATCACCGCGCAATAAGCCAGACAAGCCGGGCAGGACGGAGTTCGTGCCCGGCTTCCCGACGCATGCCCGCCTGGAGGCGAATGCGTTTTGCCATGCTGCGGAGCTCTGCCAATGTCAGATGAGGTAACTTTTTCAGCCGATCTCCTGCGCCGCTACGCGACTGATCTTTTCACGGCGGCGGGTCTTTCGGCGCAAGCGGCGGGGCGCGTTTCCGACGCCCTGATCGAGGCCGATCTTTCCGGGCGCGGTTCGCACGGGATGTTGCAGGCCGACAGGTATATCGAGCGGCTGATTGCCGGTGCGATGTCGATCGCCGACGCGCCACAGGTCGTCAGCCGAAGTCACGGCGCGATCGTGCTCGATGCCGATGGCATGGAAGGGCATCTGGTCGCCGAGGATGCGATGATGTTGGCCATAGAAACGGCCCGTGAAACCGGCATTGCGGCCGTCGCGGTTCGCCGGGCGCAGCATATGGGCGTGGTCGGGCGTTATGTGCGCATGGCCGCCGAGGCCGGCTGCGTGGGAATTGCCATGGGCAACACCAAGCCCGTGATGGCCGCCCCCGGCGGTGTGGAAAAACTCGTGGGCACCAATCCGCTTGCGATCGGCATACCGGCGACGCGGGAGGCGGTCGTGCTCGATATGGCAACCAGCGCGGGCACCTACGGCCGCATCCGACAGGCCAACGCACTTGGCCTGGATATTCCCGCCGGCTGGGCGCTGGATGCCGATGGCGTTGCGACCACGGACCCGGCGGAGGCGATGAAAGGATTGTTGCTGCCGGTCGGCGGCGCGAAGGGCTTTGCCCTGTCCTTCATGATCGACCTTCTCGCGGGGTTATTGTCCGGCGGGGCCTGGGGAACAAAGCTCGGCCTGATTGACGACAGCACCGTCGGACCACAGATGTCGTCCTATCTTTTCATCGTGCTCGATATCGCGTCTTTCCGGCCACTCGAGGAATTCAAGGCGGAAGCGGATGAAGCGATCGCCGGGGTACGGCAATCGCGCAGGGCCGAAGGCGTGGACCGGCTCTATACACCCGGTGAACGCAGCGCGGAACAGCTCGCGGCGAGCAAAGGTGCAATCAGGCTCGCTCCCGCCGTCGTAAAAGCGCTTGCCGAACGCGGGCGGCAACTGGGCATCACCGTGCCTGCAGAATTTCTGGAGTGATGAGCCATGACCATCGGCTACGACATCATCAGGGAAACCGCGCGGACGCTGTATGATCGGGCGCTCAAGCGCATTCCGGAAAATTCGAAGGCGGCGCTGGAGAACGCCCTTGAAACAGAAAGCTCGCCTTCTGCCCGCACGACGCTCGAATTCATGATCAAAAGCGCCCGCCGCGCCGAAGAGAAGTCCACTTATGTCTGTTCGGATGCGGGTTTTCCGGTCTATTTCGTCAAGATCGGCACGAAGGCCCGGTTCGAGGGCGATATCAAGAGGGCGTTTGTCGATGCGTTCGACGAACTGGTGAGAACGATCGAGCCACCGATCCTGAAATTCGTTACCAACCCGCTGACCGGCGAGCGCAGTTATCACGGCAAGGACATGCCGCATATCACCTGGGACTTCGTCTCGGATGACGATTGCATCGATATCACCTGTTCGCCCAAGGCGCTCGGTTCCGGGCGCTGGGCCGCGCTGGAAATCTTCAGCTATCCCAGGCTTGAGGAGATCGAGCGCTATATTCTCGATGTTTCCATAAGGGCGGGATCGCAGCATTGCCCGCCAGTGGTTATCGGTGTGGGCATAGGCGGGTCATTCGACCATGCCGCGAAAATGGCGAAACTGCAGACATTGCGACCGTTCGGGACCACCAATCCCGAGCCAATCCTTGCCGCGATGGAGGAGCGGCTTACCCGCGCCGTCAACAAGACCGGATTCGGGCCCATGGGCACCGGGGGCGACACCACTGCGCTCGGCGTCCACATCGACTACGCCTCGGGTCACGGCTTCACGCCGGTGGCCGTCTGTTTCAACTGCTGGATCAACAGACGCACCCGGGCGCGTATCTCCAATGACGGGAAGGTGACCTATCTTGAGTGAATACATTCTCGATCTGCCGGTCTCCCGCGATCTCGCTCGCTCCTTGAAGCTCGGCGATACAGTCTTTTTGCGCGGTGATGCCGTGATCACCGCCGGCTATCCCACGCATCAGCGCCTGATGGACTGCATCGAGGAAGGGCGGCCGCCACCGGTTTCGATGGATGGCGGGGCATTCTTCCATCTCGGCTGCATGAGCCGCGAGGAGGAAGGCGCGCTCCGGCCGCTTTACGTCAATCCCACCACCAGCACACGCTTCAACGCCTTCATGCCGCGCATCATCGAGCATTTCGGCCTGACCGTTATTGGCGGCAAGGGAGGACTCGATGACGCTTGTGTTGCCGCCATGAAGAAGACGGGTTGCGTCTATCTTTCCATCCTTGGCGGTGGTGCGCCATTGCTGACGGAAGGTATCGAGGCGATTTGCGAAACCGGCTGGAACGATCTGATCGTCCAGTTCCGCCTTTCCCGGGTCAGGCTGGACATGTTCGGACCGCTGACAGTGGCCATCGACGCGCACGGAAACTCGGTCTACGCCGATCTCAACGCCAGCGCCCAGGCCCGCCTTCCCGACATCATGCGCGCGCTTGCGAGGGACAGGTCAATTCAGATGTGAGCTTCCTGCACTCAAAACAGGACTCGTCGCACGGTAGATACCGCGGCATTCATTATGGTGCGTTCGTAGCTGACAGGACGGTGGCTCATCACAGCGGGGTAGCGGCGAATCTCGTCACCGGCATTAACCTGACATCCCTCCGTCAGGACATGTACGGTGGTTGGCCCGACCGCGACATCGGCCCGCTATTAGCTGCTTCGACCAGAGCTGACCGGGCACGGCTTCGCGATCACCTTCGTACCGATATCTTATGGTATTCTTTCAGCGCAGATTCGCATATATCGGCAAGTCTCGGTTTGGTCTTGCTGATAGACCGGGCCGCCGACCAGAATGATGGGTGAATCGAGCGTGGACGATCCGAACGACAGCCTTCCGGAACAGCTTGAGCGCGCGCGCGTGGCCTGGTTCTACTTCGTGGGCGGATTGACTCAACAGGAAATCGCGGCCCGGATGAACATGACCAGGCTCAGGGTGAACAAGATCATCGGCCAGGTGCGCGAGGACGGCGCGGTCCAGATCGACGTCATGCTGCCGCTCAGCGGCTGCATTGCGCTGGCCGAGGCGGTTGCCGAGCGCTACGGCCTTGCCGAAGCCACCGTGGTTCCTGACGTTCCGGATTTTCTTGAACAGAAACGGGTGATCGGCGAGGCGGCCGGCGCGATGGCCAGCGGCCTGATCGAACGGCGCGATCTGGGCATCGGCATCGCTACGGGCCGCACGCTGAGTTTCGCCGTGCGCCGCCTCAATGCGCGCCCGCATGCCAATAGCTGGGTGGTTGGCCTGACCGGGGGCGCCACGCGCTCCTCCGGCACCAACACGTTCGAGGTGGCGACGAGCCTTGCCCGCAAGCTGGGCGTCGAATGCCATTACCTGACCGCCCCGCTCTATTGCGCTTCGCCCGAAAGCCGCGAGGCGCTGCTCCTGATCGACGAGTTGACGGACGTACTGGCCCGGACCGAGATCGCCGATCTCGGCATCGCGTCCTGCGGCTGGCTCGCCGAAGATACGACGCTGACGCAGATCAGGGTCGTGAAGGACAATCTGGACGAGATTCTGAAACGCGGCGCGGTCGGCGAATTTCTGGGCTGTTTCCTGGATTCCCGGGGTCAGCCGGTCGATCATTTCCTGAATGATTCGATCATGGCGCTCAGTCCCGAGAAGATGAAGCTCAAGCCGATGTCCATGCTTGTCTCCGGCGGGATCGAGAAGGTGCAGATCATCCGGGCGATCCTGCGCGGCGGCTACGTCAACCGGCTTGCCACCAACGAAGCCGTGGCCCGGGCGCTGATGGCCGGGCCACGGTAGATTTCACTTGGGAGCGCGAGCCTCCGCCAGAGCGGCGGCCATGGCCCGCAGCGTGACCCATGTCGATGCTGCGCCCGGGTCGATATGGCCCTTGGAACGTGCGCCGAGCTTGGCCGAACGGCCACGGCGGGATTCAAGATCGGCCGTCGCCTTCATGCCGGCCTCCGCGCCGTCGCGGGCGGCATTGATGACATCGAGCTCCGATCCATTGGCGGCGGCCTGCTGCGCGCGTTCGACCGCCGGCACCCAGGCGTCGATCATGGTCTTGTCGCCCGGTTCCGCGCGGCCCCGGTCGCGCACGCCCTGAAGTGCGGCGGCAAGCCATGCCGCCAGCGCCTCGGCATCGAGGTTCAGGCGGTCGCTGACCGCGGCACCCGCGCGCAGGAAGGCGGTCGCGTAAAGGGGACCGGAGGAGGCGCCGACGGCATCGAGGAAGGCCTTGGCCATGCGCTTGCAGCTTCCCTCGATGGTCTCGTCTTCCTCGGCATTGGCGAGCGCGCCCTGGACGGCCTTCCAGCCGATTTCCATGGTCACGCCGTGATCGCCGTCACCGATGACGCCATCCAGTTCGGACAGCCAGTCGCGCTCGGCAATGATCTCGTCGCCGGCCCGCTGCATCATGGCGCGGAAGATTTCGGGCGTAATGATCCCTTCGCGCTTCAGATTGGTTGCGGTTTTCGCCTTGGCAGGCGTGTCCCCAGCCTGGGCCGTTCTTCTGGCCGAGCGGGCGCTGCTTGCCGCGGCGCCCTCGATGGCTCCGACCGTCAGGGCCGGCGTCCGGCAGGGATGGTCCAGAAGCCGCGTCAACTCGTCGTCCAGCTTGATCAGCGTGATCGACGCGCCCGCCATTTCCAGAGAGGTGGCGTATTCGCCCACCCATGAGTGATGGATCTCGATGCCCCTGTCGTCCAGGATATGCTTGAGCCGGTCGAAGATGATGTAGAGTTCGACCAGTGATGTCGAGCCCAGCCCGTTGACGAGCACGGCGACGCGGTCCCCCTTGGCGGGGGCCATTTCGCCGAGGATGGTGTCCATCAGTTCGTCCGTCACCGTATCGGCCGGTGCCAGCTTCTCGCGGCGGACGCCCGGCTCGCCGTGAAGGCCCATGCCGATTTCCATCTCATCGTCGCCGATCTCGAAATTCGGCTTGCCGGTCTGAGGCAGGGAGCAGGCGCCGAGTGCAACGCCCATTGACAGCGTTGCGTCATTGGCCTTCTGTGCCAGCGCCTCGACCCGGGCAAGCGGTTCGCCCAGATCGGCCGCCGCGCCGGCGATCTTGAACACGAAGAAGTCGCCGGCAATGCCGCGTCGCTCCGCGCGCCGTTCCTTCGGTGCGGAGGCGACGTCGTCGGCAACCTGCACCTGGCGCACCTGCGTGCCCGAGGCCTCAAGCTCCTCCGCGGCCATCGTGAAGTTCATCACGTCGCCGGTGTAGTTGCCATAAAGGAAAACCACGCCCGCGCCGCCGTCGGCCGCCCGGGCGGCGTCGAGGATCTGCTCGGGCGAGGGGGATGCAAAGATGTTGCCGACCGCGGCCGCATCGGCAAGGCCGCGCCCCACATAGCCGGCAAAGGCGGGCTCGTGGCCCGAACCGCCGCCGACGACGATACCCACCTTGCCGTCACGCGGGCCATCCACGGCGACAATGGCGCGGCCCGTGCCGCCTTCGCGCGTCAGCATGTCAGGATGCGCCGCCACCATGCCGGAGATGAGTTGCGGGATGATGTCTTCGGGCGCGTTGATGAGTTTTTTGGTCTTGGTCATTTGAATTCCACTTTGTCAGTTCATGCGCCGTCGCGGCGAAGATAGCGGCGGGAGATCGCATCAAACGAGATCGCGATGACCACGATGGCACCGGACACGACGCCCTGCCAATAGGGCGAGACGCCGAACAGGACAATGATGTTCTCGATGATGGCGATGATGCAGGCGCCGAAGATCGCGCCGAGCGGCGAGCCGACGCCGCCTGTCGTCGCCACCCCGCCGATGACCGCCGCCGCGATCGGGGCAAGCACCCAGGTCTGGCCGATTGAAGGCTGGGCTGTGCCAAGCCGCGCCACCATCAAGAGGCCCGCGAGCGCGGACAGCATGCCGGCGAAGGTGAAGACGAGAATACGAATCCGGTCGACGCGAATGCCCAGCATGCGGGCTGCCGCCGCATTGTTGCCGATGGCGTACATGTAGCGGCCCATCGACGTCTTCATCGTCAGAAAAAGCGCGATGACCAGTACCACCAGCATGATGAGGAAAGGCACCGGAAGGCCGAAGACATCGCCCCGGCCGAGGAACTGGATGCCCTGCGGAATGCCGGTGATCGCGACGCCCTTGGTCAGAACGAGAATCGCCCCGCCGTAAATGCCCGCCGTGCCGATTGTCAGAACCAAAGAGTGCAGGCCGAGTGTCGTGACCAGGAAGCCGTTGAGGAAGCCGAGCGCCATGCCCAGCGCCAGCGCCAGAACCAGGGCCATGCCCCAGGGGAGGCCGGCCTGCACCATCAGCATGCCGGAAACCACGCCGCACAGGCCGCCGATGGTTCCAAGCGACAGATCGAGCTCGCCCAGAATCATCAGCGACGACTGCGCGATGGTGACCAGCCCGACAAAGGCCAGGCCGCGCGCGATTACCGACATGTTGTAGCCCGACAGGAAGTAGGGCGATACCAAAGCCGAAATGGCGAAAATGACGACCAGCGCCACGAAGACGCCGGCGAGCGGATTGCGGACCAGGATTGCAAGCGCCGATGGCGCGCGTGTTTGAGTGGTCTTGTCAGTTGACATGGGAAGCCTCTGCCTCGTTCGGGGTCTGTGCCTCAGACCCGGCGCCGGTCGCGAAGATCGCGCCAACCAATGTTTCGGTATCGGTGGCGGCGGCATCGAAATCGCCGGTGATGCGGCCGCCATGCATGGTGATGATCCGGCTTGCGCAGCGCCTGAGTTCCGTCATCTCCGAGGAGATCAGGATAATGCCGACGCCGTCCTCGGCGAGCTCTCTCATGATCCGGTAAATCTCCGCCTTGGTGCGGATGTCGATGCCCTTGGTCGGCTCGTCGAAGATCAGGATGCGGGGCGTGGTGGCCATGGCCCGGCCGATGATCGCCTTTTGCTGGTTGCCGCCGGAGAGGTTGGAAATCCGCTGGCCGGGGCTCGACGCCTGGATGTCGTAGTCATCGATCACCCGGCGCACGAGCTTGCTTTCCTTGCCGAAATCGATGCCGGCAGCGCCCGAGGTGAGCGACAATGCGGAGATGCCGATATTTTCGCGCAGCGACAGCAGCGGAAAAATTCCGTGATGCTTGCGTTCCTCGGAGAGATAGAGCATGCCGGCATTGACCGAGGCGGCCGTGTCGTTCAGCCGCCATTTGCGGCCTTCGACCTCGACCTTGCCGGACGATGCCTTGCGAAAGCCGAAGATGGTCTGCATCAGTTCCGAGCGGCCCGCGCCCACCAGTCCGGCAAAGCCGAGAATCTCGCCGCGTTTCAGGCTGAAGCTGATGTCATCGAACATGTGACCCGACAGGTGTTCGACGGTCATGATCGTGTCGCTGACGGGGCAGTTTGGCCGGAAGTGCTCGTCGATCGCCACCTCGCGGCCGGACATCGCCCGGATCAGCGCGGTCTCGTCGATATCGGCGATCCGGCCCGCATCCACCTTCCGGCCATTGCGCAGAACGGTGTAGTCGTCGCCGATCTCGAAGACCTCTTCCATCTTGTGCGAGATGAAGACGATCGCGTGGTCCCGGTCCAGAAATCCGCGGATCACCTTGAAGATCCGAGCCACTTCGCGGGCAGTCAAAGCCGAGGTCGGCTCGTCCAGGATCAGGACCTTCATGTCCTTGTTGGTCGAGGCGCGGGCGATCTGCAGAAGCTGCTGGTCGGGCACCGATATGTGCCGCACGAGATCGGACGGCCTCGCGTCAATGCCGAACCTGTCGAGATAGGTCTGCGCCTCCCGCTCCATCCGCCGCCGGTTCACGAACGGGCCGTGTCCGGTGCGATCGAAGGGCATGAACAGGTTTTCCGCCACGCTGACATCGGCGAACAGCGACAGTTCCTGCGGCACATAGGCAATGTTGCGAAAGAGATCGGGATGATCGACGGGATCCTTGCCATCGATCTCGATCGTGCCGGTGGTGGCGCGGTCGGAGCCGGTCAGGATCTTCACCAGTGTGGATTTTCCGGCACCGTTTTCGCCGGCCAGAATGTGGGTCCGCCCCAGTTCGATGTCGAGATCGACGTCGTCAAGCGCGGTCACGCCGGGAAAAACCCTGCCGAGCCCGCGTGCCTTGAGGTAGGTCATGTATCCTCCTGAGCATGTTTCCGATCAATCCATCGCGTGGCATTGAAAGGAACGCGGGCCGCATACGCGGCCCGGAGAATGCGGCCGGCGCAATGCCGGCCGCGGCAAACGGCTCAGCCGTCCACATTGTCCTTGGTCAGGAACGCGTTGCCGGTATCGAGATACTGCGGAACCGGCGCTCCGGTGGCCTGTGCCCAGAGCAGCATGACCGACCAGTAGCCCTGAAGCTCGGGCTGCGAGGCGGACGAGCTGTCTGCAACGCCCGAACGGATCATGTCGAGCATTTCCGGCAGGTTGTCGAGGCCGACGAGCGTGACCTGGTCCTGCTTTCCGGCTTCGATGATCGCCTGGCCGATGCCGATCGGGCCGGCGGCGTCGGAGGCGACCCAGCCCTTCAGGTTCGGATGGGCCTGCATGATGGCGGCGGCCTGCTGCTGTGCGATCTCGATGCTGTCATTGTCGATGCCCTCGGCAACGACCTTGATGCCTTCATGCTCGGCAAAGACCTCGCGGTGGCACTCGGCGCGGATCGAATGGTTCGGCGCCGTCGGCACGCCCATCATGATCGCGACTTCGCCTTCGCCGCCGAGCACCTCGACCAGCCGCCGCGAGGCGATCTTGGCCTGTTCGCAGAAATCCGAGCCGATATAGGGGATCGCCATGCCTTCCGGCGGGATCGAGTCGAAGATGACCAGCGGAATGTCCTGGCTCTGGGCTGCTTCGAGCGACCCGCGATTGCCCGACGGGTCGAGCAGGTCGATTGCGATGCCGTCGGGCCGCGTCGAGATCGCGCTTTCAACGATCTGGACCTGCTGGACGACATCCGCTGTCTGCGGTGCTGAGTAGACGATCTCGATATCCGCGCCGGTCTGCGCCTTCAGCGCTTCGGCGGCCATCTGCGCGCCGTCATTGACCTTGTCGAACCACGGATGGACGACCTTCGGCACGATAAGAAAGCGGTAGCTGTCCTTCGTGGCGGTCCCGGCTGCGTCCTGCGCAGCAGCGGCCAGCGGCATGGCAATAGCCAGTCCCGCCAGCAAAGCGGTGAGTTTCTTCATCGATTTTCCTCCCGATCGTGTTCGCCGCTCTTACGGGCGACCCTCCTGGCGGAGGGGCGAAACGCCCAACGGCCAAAGATTGGATACATCTGTTAAATTAAAAATACAAGTGCATTTTGAGTGATGGCAATCCTATGAGAACCGAAACAGGGACAATTCAAAATCCTGCGCGGCCTTTATCAACCAAAGACAGCTCCCTGTGATTTGATGGTGATGCCTCCGTCGAGCGTTCGTCGTATTTGGTGACCTGCTTGCCTGAAACGTCCGCGCTTTGGGGGTTAGTCTGTTCGTATCGAGACACGGGGCGAGCGGCGCGGATGCTGCGCAGCCTCATCGACCGGATCGAACCGGTCCCCAATGGCGCCGAACTGGCGATCGTGCGGCGCGGCGACCTGGCAACCATCCTGAAGTTCGCATCGGAAAAGAGAGAGCGGCGTTCCTTGCCGAGGCGGACGTGTTTGAAGGGTTGCTCCGTAGTTCCGCGAATGACGGCGTGCAGAAACGTAAAAACCCCGCCGGAGGGGCGGGGTCATCGCAGGTATCGGTGGTTGCGGGGGCAGGAATTGGACACTTTTTTATAGCCGATGTTGAACCGAGAAAATAAGCTCCTCACTTCTTCCGGCTGGCGAAGAAGGCCGCAATTCCGGCCTGGGCTTCCTCGGTTTCCCAGCGGTCGGCAAGCGCTTCGGCGGAAAAGGTCATCGCCTCGGACGGATCCATGCCGGAGATCGAAAGGCAGAGTGACTTTGCGGCGGCCATGGCGCCGGGCGCGCATTGCAGGCAGGCGTCCACCTCTTCCGCGACCGCGGCCTCGACGTCGCTCGCCGGACACACCCGGGCAACGGCCCCGGCGCGGTGCATGAATTCCGCACCGAAAGGCCGGGCGCTGAAGAACACCTGACGGGCAAAGGCCTCGCCGAACTTGCGGACGACGAAGGGGCCGATCGTGGCCGGGATCAGGCCAAGGCGGGTTTCGGTCAGCGCGAAGCGGGCGTTTTCCGCCGCCACGACGATGTCGCTGACGGCGATCAGGCCGAGCCCGCCGCCATAAGCAGAACCCTCCACCCGGGCGATGACCGGTTTCGGCAGATCGTTCCAGAGCTTCAGCATGCGCGCCAGCGTCATCGCTTCGGCAATTTTGCCGGCCCGGTCCTTTTCCCTTTGCGCGCGCATCCAGTTGAGGTCGCCGCCGGCGCAGAAGGTACGGCCCTCGGCGGCCAGCACAACGACCCTGACATCGCTGCGCTCGGCAAGGTCTGCTGCAACCTCGGCAAGCTCGGCGATCATGGTCGCGTTCATGGCGTTGTGCTTGTCCGGCCGCGCCAGCGTGACGGTGGCAACCTGCCGTTCATCGACGCTGAGGGAGATGGTTTCGAACTGATCTGACATGGCGGTCCCCCTCAGGCAGATGCGGTGATTGAACGAAGATATTGCTCGGCTTTGGCAAGCGCCTCGCGGTCGATACCGGTGCTGAAGCCGGATTGTTCCAGAAGCGCGACAAGCGGCCCTGTGGCCAGATTGCCCTTGGCGCCCGGCGCATAGGGGCAGCCGCCAAGCCCGCCAACGGCGCTGTCGAAAACCCGCAAGCCCAGACGAAGAGCGGTGGCGACATTGTCGAGCGCGTTGTCGCGGGTATCGTGGAAATGACCTGCCAGCCGGTCAGCCGGCAGCCTTGGGAGGACCGTTTCCAGCATGGTCGCAACGCTCTCGGGCGTTCCCGCGCCGATCGTATCACCGAGCGAAACCTCGTAGCAGCCCATGTCGAACAGCGCTTGCGCGACATCGCGCACCGCTTCCGGCGCGACCGGCCCGTCATAGGGGCAGGCGATCACGCAGGAGACATAGCCGCGCACCGGCACGCCGTCAGCTTTTGCGGCCGCCAGCAACGGCGCGAAGCGCACGAGGCTTTCGGCAATCGAGCAGTTGATGTTCTTCCGGCTGAAGCCTTCCGACGCGGAGGCAAAGACCGCGACTTCATCCACGCCCGCGGCCAGCGCCCGTTCATAACCCTTCATGTTGGGGGTCAGCGCGGCATAGTCCGTTCCGGGCTTTCGCGTGATCCCGGCAAGCACCGCTTCGGCATCGGCAAGCTGCGGCACCCATTTCGGCGAAACGAAGCTGGTGGCCTCGATCTTTTCGAAGCCCGCCTGTGACAGCAGGTCGATCAGCGCGACCTTGCGCTCGGCCGGGATCAGCATGTCCTCGTTCTGCAGGCCGTCGCGCGGGCCGACCTCATAGATGCGGACATGGTCGCTCATGACGGCTCGTCCTCGAAGGTCACCAGCACCGCCCCGTCCGAAACGGTTGCGCCCTCGGCGCAGTCAACCGATGCCACGCGCCCGGAAAGCGGCGCGACCAGCGCCGTCTCCATCTTCATCGCCTCCATGACGCCGAGCTTCTGCCCCGTCTCCACCACATCGCCGGCCGACACCGAAAGCTGCACGATCGTCCCCGTCATCGGCGCGATCACGGCGCGGCTCTCATCCGCCTCGGCAGCAGCGCCGGAGCGCTGATCGGCCAGCACAAAGTCCTCGGTGCGGCCGTTCATGTGAACGGAGACCAGCAGGCCTGATGCCTGAGGCACGCGCACGAACCGCGCCGAGATATGTTTTCGCGCGGGCCCAAGCCGGGCGGAAGTCTCCCCCCCGGCGATAGCGACGTTCTCCAGCGCAACGGGTTCAGCCCCGCCGGAAAGGGTCATGCCGCCGTTCTTGCCGAGCGACAGGCAGCGCTCATAGGCCCGATCGCGCGCCGACAGCCGGACATCGTGAAAGGCCTCGCCATAAGCGCGCCAGCCGAGATGCGGCATGTCGGGATCAATGCCGAGCGCCAGAATGGCGGCAAGCGCCACATGCTCTTCCGGCACGGCCGCCGCTGCGGTCAGGTCCGCCAGTTCGCGTTCGATCAGCCCGGTATCGAACGCCCCGGCGACAAAACCCGGCTGCCGGGAAAGCGCGGAGAGAAAGGCCGCATTCGTGGCCGTTCCGGCGACATGGGTGCCATCGAGCATCGTGCTCAGCCTGACAAGCGCGGTTTCGCGATCCGGGCCATGAGTGATCACCTTGGCGATCATCGGATCGTAATACGGCGTGATGGCATCGCCCGTGCGCACGCCGGTGTCGAAACGCCCCTCTGGCGGAAACTCCAGATGCTCCAGCCGGCCGGTCACGGGGATGAAGTCCCTTGCCGGGTCCTCGGCATAAAGCCGCGCCTCGAAGGCGTGGCCGGTGATGGCGATCGCGGACTGGACAAGCGGCAGCGGCGCGCCGGCGGCAACCAGCAACTGCCACTCGACGAGATCGATGCCGGTGATCATTTCGGTCACCGGATGCTCGACCTGCAGCCGCGTGTTCATTTCCATGAACCAGAAGCCGTCAGGGTGAAGCGGCCCGGAGCCATCGACGATGAACTCGATCGTTCCCGCACCCGAATAGCCGATCGCCTCGGCGGCCTTCACGGCCGCCCCGGTCATCGCCGTGCGCACGGTTTCGCTCATGCCCGGCGCCGGGGCTTCCTCGATCACCTTCTGGTGGCGGCGCTGGAGCGAGCAGTCGCGCTCGAACAGATGAACCACATTGCCGTGGCTGTCGCCGAAGACCTGCACCTCGATATGGCGCGGCGCGGTGATGAACTTCTCGATCAGCACATGCGGATCGCCGAAGGCGGCGGAAGCCTCGCGGGCGGCCGATTTCAGCGCATCGGCAAAATCCTCTGCCCGCTCGACCTTGCGCATGCCCTTGCCGCCGCCGCCGGCGCGCGCCTTGATCAGCACCGGATAGCCGATCCGTGCGGCCTGTTCCGCGAGAAAATCCGGCTCCTGACGCGCGCCCTGATAACCCTGTACAACCGGAACGCCCACCTTTTCCATCAGGTCCTTGGCCGCATCCTTCAGCCCCATGGCCCGGATTGCAGCGGCCGAAGGCCCGATGAAGGTGAGACCGGCAGTTTCGACAGCCTCGACGAAATCGGGATTTTCCGACAAGAAACCATAGCCGGGATGGATCGCTTCGGCACCGGTTTCAAGCGCTGCGGCGATGATCCGTTCGCCGACAAGATAGCTTTCCCCGACTGGCGAAGGTCCGATATGAACCGCCTCGTCCGCCATCTCAACGTGAAGGCTGTTGCGGTCCGCATCCGAGTAGACGGCAACCGTCTCGATGCCCATGCGGCGGGCGGTACGGATGACGCGGCAGGCGATCTCGCCGCGATTGGCAATTAGTATCTTCTTGAAACAAGCGTGCATCATCACATCCTGAACAGGCCGAATTTGGTATCCTCAACGGGCGTATTGAGCGTGGCGCGCAGCGACAGGGCCACGACATCGCGGGTCGAACGCGGGTCGATGATGCCGTCATCCCAAAGGCGGGATGAGGCGTAGAGCGGCCGCGCCTGGCGGTCGAACATGTCCAGCGTCGGCCGTTTGAATTCTTCTTCCTCGGCAGCAGACCATTCGCCGCCGCGCGCCTCGATCCCGGCGCGCTTCACGTTGGCCAGCACGCCGGCCGCCTGCGCGCCGCCCATCACCGCGATGCGGGCATTCGGCCACATCCAGACGAAGCGCGGCCCGAAGGCGCGCCCGCACATGCCGTAATTGCCCGCGCCATAGGAGCCGCCGATGATGACGGTGATCTTCGGCACGGAAGCGGTGGAAACGGCGGTGACCAGCTTCGCGCCGTCCTTGGCGATGCCGCCCGCCTCGTATTTCGAGCCGACCATAAAGCCGGTGATGTTCTGGAGAAACAGAAGCGGGATGCGGCGCTGGCAGCACAATTCGATGAAATGCGCGCCCTTGAGCGAGCTTTCGGAAAACAGCACGCCATTATTGGCGATGATTCCCACTGGCACGCCATCGACATGGGCAAAGCCGGTCACAAGCGTCGTGCCGTAGCGCGGCTTGAACTCGGCAAAGTCCGAACCGTCGACGATGCGGGCGATGATCTCGCGCACGTCATAGGGCGTCTTCTCGTTGGCCGGCACCACGCCCATGATCTCGCCTGCTGGATAAAGCGGCTCAAGGGGCGTGCGCAAGCCAACGCCGGATGCTGGAGCGGGTGCGAGATGCGAGACGATCTCGCGGGCGAGTGCCAGCGCATGGCGGTCGTCATCGGCCAGATAATCGGCCACGCCGGACAGGCGGGTATGGGTATCGCCGCCGCCAAGCGTTTCGGCATCGATCTCCTCGCCGGTCGCAACCTTCACCAGCGGCGGACCGGCGAGGAAGATCGTGCCCTGATTGCGGACGATGATGGTCTGGTCGCTCATCGCCGGCACATAGGCCCCGCCCGCCGTGCACGAGCCCATCACCACGGCGACCTGGGCGATGCCCTTCGCGCTCATGCGCGCCTGATTGTAGAAGATGCGGCCGAAGTGATCCCGGTCGGGAAACACCTCGTCCTGATTGTTGAGATTGGCGCCGCCGCTATCGACAAGATAGAGGCAGGGCAGCGCGTTTTCCTCGGCGATTTCCTGGGCCCGCAAATGCTTCTTCACCGTCAGCGGAAAATAGGTCCCGCCCTTCACCGTCGCGTCGTTGCACAGGATCATGCAATCGCGTCCGGCGACCTTGCCGATCCCGGCGATCGCGCCGGCGGCGGGCACTTCGTCATTGTAGTGGCCACTGGCCGCAAACAGGCCGACCTCGAGAAACGGCGAACCGGGGTCCAGCAGCGCGGCAATGCGTTCGCGCGGCAACAGTTTGCCGCGCGCGTGGTGGCGCGCGCGCGAAGCTTCGCTGCCGCCCTGCATGATCCGGTCGGCTTCCACGCGGATCGCCTCCGCCTGCGCCTCCATGGCGGCGCAGTTTTCAGCGAATTCAGGCGACGCGGCGTTCACGGCGCTTTTCAGTATCGTCATTCATTCAACTCCTGTCTGAGAGACAGACATTTTCGGTAGGCGCTGCGCCCGTTCATCGCGCCATCAGGCCTGGCAGCCAGAGCGTGATTGCGGGGAAGAACAGCAAAAGCAGCAGAACCAGGATTTCCATGGCGAGAAACGGCGTGACGCCCAGGAAGACCTTGCGCAGCGGCACGCCTGTCTGGGCCGCGGCCACATAGGCGTTGAGCCCGAGCGGTGGGGTCAGAAGGCCGATCTCGACCGTCTTGGTCACCACGATCCCGAACCAGACCGGATCAAAGTCGAGCGCGAGCGCGATCGGGAAGGCAAGCGGCATGGCCAGCGAAAGGATCGCGAGCTGATCCATGAACATGCCCATGACGAGCAGCGTGATGATGATGATCGCCATGATCACGCCGCGCGGCATGTCGGTTGTCGCGACGAAATCCAGGAGCGTGTGGGTGATGCGCGTGAACGCAAGATAATTGGAGAAGATTGCCGAACAGGCGACGATGGCAACGATCATGACCGTGGCCTTGACCGCGCGCGACACGGAGCTGGAAAAGCCGGCAACGCTGATCGTGCGCTGGGCGATCACGATGATCAGTGAGCCCATGACGCCAAGGGCCGCCGCCTCCGAGGGAGAGGCAAGCCCGCCATAGATCGCTCCGATCACAAGGATCAGCAGCGCGCCCATGGGCAGGACGTGGCGACTGTCCTTTGCCGCCTTCTTCAGATTGAACGCGTCGCCGCGCGGGGCTTGGTCTGTCAGATGCGCGATCAGCTTGATGACGATGACAAAGCCTGTCGCCGTCAGCAGGCCGGGAATGATGCCGGCGATGAAAAGCTTGCCGATCGAGGTTTCGGTGAGCACGCCATAGACCACGAGCACGATCGAGGGCGGCACCACGACGGCGAGCGTGCCGCCGACCGAGACGACGGCTGCGGCCAGACGCTGCGAATAATTGTGGTTGCGCATTTCCGGAAAGGCGGAAGCCGCCATGGCCGCCGTCGATGCGGTGGAACTGCCGACGAGCGCCGCCAGAATGACCGAGGCGGCAATCGTCGCCATGGCAAGGCCGCCCTTCACATGGCCGATCCAGCTCTGGCAGGCAATGATCGCGCGCCGCGTCACCTGTCCCGCCGTCAGAAGCTCCGCCATCAGGATGAACAGCGGGATCGCCACCAGAATGAATGACGACGTGCTGTCGAAAAAGGTCCGTTCCAGAACCGAAAGCGCCGGCCGGGGACCGAGTTGCACGGCAAGTCCCAGAAAGCCTGCAAGCCCCATGGCGAAGGCGACCGGCATGCGGAAGACCATGAACAGGGCCAGAAGAATGGAGATGACAAGAAAGGTCAGCATCGTGCGGGCGGAAGCTCCCTGTGGCCTGCAACCGCGAAAGAGACGGCTGCAGGCCGGGTTATAGGCGGATGACGGATGCTTACTGGCTTGTCAGATCTTTGTAGGTTGCAAGCACATTCTGGGTTTGCTCCCCGTCGATCCGACTTACCCAGTCTTCCGTCACCAGCGCCATCTCTTCGCGCAGCGCGGCAAGCTCCTCGTCGGTGAAGCTGTAGGTGTCGATGCCCTCGGCCTTCCATTGCGCCACCAGTTCATCAACGCTGTCGTCCTGGGCCTTGGCCACATGCAGGGCGATATCGTTGCCGGTCGAGATCATCGCTTCCTGGACATCGGCGTCGAGGCTGTCGAACAGGTCGCTGCGCACGACCATGATGAAGCTGTAGCCGCCGAAGGAGCCATTGGTGGAAATATGGCTCACCACCTCGTTCAGCTTGTAGCCGGGCACGGAAGCCAGCGGAAACAGCACGGCGTCGAGCCGGCCGCGCTCGATGGCGGTGTAGACTTCCGGACCGGGGATCGAAATGCCGACGCCGCCGAGGCTGCGCGCCGTCATCGCCTGGGTCGCGCCGGAGGTGCGAACGTCAAGCGCCTCCCAGTCGGCCGGACCGCCGAGGCGCTCCTTGGCAAGCACCTGATAGGGCGGCAGCACGAAACCGAAGATCGGCGTGACGCCGGCGGCAAGGATCTCCTCGCGCAACGGCCCTTCGGCCAGCATCGCTTGCAGCGCCTTCGTGCCCTGAACGGCCGAGCCGTAATAGCCGGGCAACCCGACGACGGAATTCAGCGGCAGGGTTTCGGCATGATAGGACGCCCCGATGAGCGCGGCATCGAGAATGCCGTTGTTCACCGCATCGAGCTGGGCCTTGGCCTTTGCGGCCTGCTCTGAGGGAAAGTGGTCGAAATCGATCTTGCCGCCGGTCGCCTCCTCGACCGCCTGCATCCACTTGGTCGTTCCCTCCACGGAAACGATGTGGTTCGTAGACTGGAAGTCCCCGAGACTGAGGGTCTCGGCCTGGGCAGCGCCGCCGCCCAGAACCAGCATGCTTGCCATGCCGGCAAAAATCTTGGCTGCTATCGTCATTTCATTCTCCTCCCTTGAATGAAGTTACACTTGCATCCGCTCCGGCGCCCGCGCTGAGCAGGCGTCATAAAGCAGCCGCAGGACCAGGACGCCGCATCCCAGCGGGACAACGGCATAGGCCCAGCCGAGCGGCCAGTCATACACGCCATATTCGACATCGCCCTCGGCGAAGGCGTGGAACGCGAAAATCCCGGACATGACGGCAACGGCGGCGAAGAATCCCGCCGGAAGCAGCAATCGCAGCTTCGCGATCACCGCGCCCGTCAGACCGGGCAGGTGCTCGGGCATGAAGTCGAGCGCCAGATGCCCGCCCTCGCGAAACACGCGCGAGAGCGACAAGGTGGCCAGAGCGGGCATCAGGTAGAGTTCGGTGAACTCGAACTGGAACTGCACCGGCGTCTTGAAGAACAGCCTGAGCAGAATGTCCGCATTGATCAGAACGACCACGGTAACAAGGCCGAGACACCCCAGAAAATGCAGGATGTCTTCGAGTGTCTTCAGGATTTTCCCCAAAACGTTCAACCTTACCTCCCAGATGGTTGACGGCCGGCCCTGCCTTTCACGACGGCGCTTCAGCGCTTGGGCAGTTCGACGATTGCCGATCCGATGGCGGAAAGCTCGCCATCCTGCTGCTCCGCCCGCTGCTTGATCTCGACAAGGTGACGGCCGTCCTCCTCGAATTTCCGCTCCACCTTTGCGTGGATCAGAATGATGTCGCCTTCCGGATTATGCCGGCGAACCTGGCTTTTCGCCTGACGCAGGAAGCCGTCATCGCCCATCCAGTTGGTCACCTGATGGGTGAGCCAGGACGCGCGTTCGGGACCGTAATCGTAAGCGCCGGGAGCGCCGACCTCGAGGGCGAACTCCTCTTCCCAGTGGACGCGCTCCGGGCAATCGGGAATGCCGAAGCGGTTCTTGATGCCGGCCGACGGATGCTTCTGCTGCAATTGCCAGGCCAGCTTGTTGGCGCGGATATAGAGCCCGCCCCAGCCTTGCGCATAGGCAATGAAGCCGGTTGCCGTCATCGGCCCCTTGACCATGACGGGCAGTTCGTCGCCCTCGTTGACATCGTCGAAATAGCGGGTGTTGCTGCCGCGGATTTCTTCCGCCTCGTAATATTTGTAGTAGGAGCCGAGTTCCTCCTGGGTGTAGACGCGGCGTCCGCGCTCGCGGGCCTCGGTATATTTCGTACCGTTTTCGCGCGCCTGGTCACGATCGGTGCGAAAGCACCAGCTGTCGGCATCGGCCAGAAGATCGCCGGTCTTCGCGTCGTAGAAGTCGACGTGATAGATCTGCTGGATCGCCTTGCCGGCAAAACGGGTGTCGTGCTCGATCAGGTCCTTCAGATAGGCCTCGGTGCGCAATTCGGTGTTGCGCGGAATGACCTTGTGCCAGTTCCAGTCGGCGCCCGACCACATGGCATGAACGCCGGGCAGGCCGCCGACATAGCCGGAAATGATCCGGCTGGTGGCAAACAGGAAGCTCGGCAGAGCGATGACATCGCCATAGCGCGTGGTCTTGGCGTATTCGGGATCGCACCACAGCGGGTTGTCGTCGCCGATGCCATGGGCATAGTGGCGGATATTGTCGCGGGTCGCCTCGTAGCACCAGGGCTCGACCGTCTTGCCGATCTTGACGCCGATGCGGCCGCGAAGATCATCAAGGCCCTCCTCGGTGATCTTCGGAAATTTCCTTACCATCTCATTCATCTCGTTCCTCCTTGGACGATGACTGCGCGCTGCCGCCTAACGGGCGGAGGCCAGATTTTCCTGGTCCTGCGTTCGCAGGATCTTGCGGTTCACCTTGCCGGCCTGTGTCTTCGGCAGTTCGGAGACGAAGGCGATCTGGCGCGGATATTCGTGACGGGCGAGGCGGGCGCGGACATGGTCCTGAATGCTCTGCTTCAGCCCGTCCTCCTCCTCGCCCTTCAAAATGATGTAGGCCTTGACGACCTGGCCGCGCACGGGATCGGGCGTGCCGATCACGCCGCATTCGGCAACGGCGGGATGGCTGAGGATCGCGTCCTCGACCTCGACCGCGCCAATCGTCCAGCCGGCGGAGATGATGACATCGTCGGCGCGGCCGCCATGGTAGAAATAGCCATCCTCATCGACGCGGCCGAGATCCTTGGTCGGGAACCACTGCCCGCCCTTCAGCACCATCAATTCGCCGGTTTCGCCAGGGTCGCAGTCCGTGCCATCGGGCCGGTGCACGGCCACCTCGACGCCGGGGACCGGCTTGCCCATGGCCCCGTCGCGCACCTCCAGATCGTCGGCGCCGGGATAGTTGGCGATGATCACGCCGATCTCGGTGGTGCCGTACATGGAGCGCACCTTGGTGCCGAAGACGCGCTCGACATAGGCCGCCGTCTCGCTGTCGATGGGCTCGCCGGTGAAGGACAGCTTGTCGAAACAGTAGTCGTAGTTCTCTGCCGCGCCGGAATTGCGCATCATCCGGTAATGGGTGGCAGCCGCCGTCAGATTGGTGATCCGGAAATCATGCAGTGCCTTCAAAAGCCGGACCGGATCGAACTTGCCGGAAAAAGTGCCGGTCGACACGCCCATGGCCAGCGGCGCAAGCGTGCCGTGCCACAGACCGTGCCCCCAGGCGGGCGATGACGGGCAGAAGAAGCGATCGCCGGGGCGGATGCCGGTGGCGTAGAGAGCGGCGACCATCAGCGTCACGATCGAACGATGGCTGTGCTCGACGGCCGCCGGCAGAAGCCGGGTCGTGCCGGATGTATATTGCAGGACCGCAAGATCATTGCCCGCCGTGTCGCATTCGAACCGGACGGGAAGATCATCGAGGCTTGCTAGCAGGTCGCTGTCGGCAACCGTCACGTTCTCAGCCCCCGCCTCGCGGGCAACATCGGCCTTTTCGGCATTGGTGAAAAAGAGCTTCGGTTTGCAGTCATTGACGCGCAGGCGAATGCCGTCCGGACCGAAAAGCGTGAACAGCGGCACGGCCACGGCACCGGCCTTCATTGCCCCGAAGATTGCCGCATAGAACGGCAGGGACGGCTCGATCATCACCGCGATGCGATCGCCCTTGCCGATACCCTTGCCTCTCAGGAAATGCGCGATCTGCGAAGACCGGCGGGCGACTTCCTCGAAGCTGATGATCTCGTCATGGCCGTCGGCATGCGCGATCCGGAGCGCGACCCGGTCGGCCTCGGCATGCCGGTCGATACATTCATGCGCGATGTTGAAATGCGCCCGGTCGCCGTCGAACAGCTCCCAGAGCGCTTCCTTGCTGTAGTGCTTCTGCGCATCCGCATAGGACGTCAAATCCGTCAACCGGACCATGCAGCTTTCCTCCCAGTTCCTTCACCGCGGTTTGTGGCCCGCCGTGCTCATTGACAAAGGTAGAGAAACAATTAGCCTATTGTCAATATGTTATTCTTATTGTATATATACAATGAAATAACGTTTCCGAGGAGATCACATGGCTGAAGATGACAGCGGCCAGACGAGCAAGAGACAGGTCCCGGCCGTCACGCGCGCCATCGCGATCCTGCGTTTTCTGGCGCGCAGCAGCGAACCCATGGGCGTGAACCCGATCGCCCGTGAACTGGGGCTGATCCCGAGCACATGCCTGCATATCCTGCGGGTGCTCCAGGATGAGGGGCTGGTCGAATTCGACACGCAGACCAAGCGCTACGCGATCGGCATCGGCATCCTGCCGCTTGCCCGCTCGGCGCTGCAGAAGAACACCTTCTCGACGCTGGTGCAGCCGCATCTGTCGGCGCTTTCGACCACGTTCGGCGTTACCGCGATTGCGACCCAGCTTGCCGGGCCCGGGCAGATGGTGGTCGTCGCGCTGTCGCAGTCGACCCTGCCCTTCCGCCTGCAGGTCGATCTCGGTTCGCGGTTTCCGGCCCTGATCTCGGCCACGGGCCGGCTTTTTGCCGCCTTCGGCGCGCTCGATGCGGAAACGCTCAGACAGAGATTTGAAAAGCTGATCTGGGATCATCCACCAGCATTCGAGGACTGGCTCACGCAAATCGACGAGGCGAAGAGGCGCGGCTATGCCGTGGATCGCGGCATCTATATTTCCGGCGTTACCGTGGTCGCCGTGCCGATGTTCAACGCCAGGGGAGAGATGATCCGCTCGCTCGTTGCCATCGGCATCAGCGAGCGGCTGGAGGAGCACGACATACCGAAACTCGCCGAGGCGCTTGTGGCCGTGCGCGGCGAGATCGAGAAACTGGAATTTTCGACAGGGAGTTGAATTTGACGGAGTTACGGGAGGAGAACGGCTGGAAGCCCCTGAATGCGGGCGGCTTCATGGCCGGCATCGGGCCGCTTTATGCAAGACGGCGCGACGACGGCGGCTTTACCTACGCGCTTGAGACCGGCGATGCGCATGCCAACGCCATCGGCCTGGTCCATGGCGGGGTGATCGCCGGCCTCGCCGACCAGGCGATCGCGCTTGTCGCCTGGCATGCTGCCGGAAGAGTGCCGGTGGTAACGGTCGAGATGAGCACGCGCTTCACCGACAGCGCCCGACCCGGCGCCCGCCTTGAGGCCGAAGCGGCGGTGCGGCAGACCTCGGGCTCGATGATGTTCGTCGACGCCGCGGTGCGAGAAGGCGAGAGAACCGTCGCGCTGGCGACGGCGGTGATGAAGATCACGCGCAAAGGGGGCGGGCGATGACAGACAATAGCCAAAGCAAGGGGCCGCTTTCGGGCCTCAGGGTTCTCGATTTCTCGCGCATCCTCTCCGGTCCCTATGCCTCCATGGTGCTGGCCGATCTCGGCGCCGAGGTCATCAAGGTCGAGCCGATCGAGAAGGGCGACGAGACGCGCGGCTTCCCGCCGTTCAAGGACGGGATGAGCCACTATTACATCGCCCTCAACCGCTCCAAGAAAAGCGTCGCCCTAGACCTGAAAACGCCGGAGGGAGCGAAGATCGCCCGTGAATTGTCGGCCAAAAGCGATATCGTTCTGGAAAACTTCCGGCCCGGCGTGATGGATCGTCTCGGCCTCGGCTATGAGAGCCTGAAGGCGGAAAACCCGGGCCTGATCTATTGTTCCATTTCGGGCTTCGGCGCCGAAAGTCCGCATCGCGACAGGCCCGCCTTCGATATTGTGGCGCAGGCGCTTTCCGGCGTGATGAGCGTCAACCGCGAACCGGGCCAGCCGCCGAACAAGCTCGGTCTACCGCTCGGCGACATGGCGGGCAGTATTTTCTCCGTCTTCGGCATTCTCGCCGCCTTGCACGAACGCGATGTGAAAGGGCATGGTCGGCATGTCGAAGTGGCCATGCTCGACAGCCTGATCGCGATGCAGGGCTATCTCTCTCAGATCTATTTCCTGACCGGCGAAAGTCCGAAGCCGGTTGGCACGCAGCATCAAAGCATCGTGCCCTATGGCTCGTTTCCGACATCGGATGGCTATGTCATCGTCGCCTGCCTGACCGAGCGCTTCTGGCACAACTTCGCCCGCTGTCTCGGACGCGAAGACCTGATTAAGGATCCGCGCTTTGCCCTTTACCAGTCTCGACTTGAAAACCGCGCTCTTCTCGAGCCGATCATCAATGAACGGATGATGAAGAACGACACGGCCTACTGGCTGGCAAAACTGTCAGAGTTCGACGTGCCCAACGCGCCGATTCTTTCAATCGGAGAGGCGCTGGAGCAGGAACATGTGAAGGCGAACGAACTTATCGAGACGGTTCACCATCCCGAAATCGGCGACCTCCGCATCGTTCGCGGACCGATCCGGTTTGACGGCAGCGGCTCCGGCCCCGCAGACGCGCCTTCGCAGCTCGGAGAGGATACGCAGACCGTGCTGATGGAAACCCTCGGTTATACGCGCGAACAGGTCGATGACTTGATCACCGGCGCTGCCATCGGGGCGCCTATACGACGCTGTACCCAGGATGGCTAATGCGTAAAAGGGAAGACCCGTGAGGAACGCGGGCTGCCGCCCCTAAGGTTGTGACTGTCTATGGGAGCCAGCCGGCAACAGATCGAGGTCTCTGCCCGCCCGAGTGCAGCACCGGCCCGCCTTCCCATTCCCACTCTTGCCGTTTCCCTGCCTCGGCGGCCCCGGTTGAGGGCCCGCCCTTCATGGTCCGATTCAGGGCTGGCGGACGGACCATAAATTGAGTAAAGGTATTACTCTGTAGTAAGGTAACTGGATTGGAGGATCGAATGACGATGGCCGATGTCTTTCTGCTTGGCGCGGCACGCACGCCCATGGGCGGTTTTCAGGGGACGCTTGCCCATCTCTCCGCCACGGAACTGGGTGCCGCCGCGATAAAGGCTGCATTGGATCGCAGCGGGACTGACGCCGGAGACATCGACGAGGTTCTCATGGGCAATGTCCTGCCTGCAGGCCTCGGTCAGGCGCCGGCGCGGCAGGCGGCGGTGGGGGCCGGCCTGCCGTTTGCGACGCCGTGCACCACGGTCTCCAAGGTCTGTGGCTCGGGCATGAAGGCCACAATGTTGGCGCGCGATCTCCTCGTTGCCGGCAGCGCCGATATTGTGGTCGCGGGCGGCATGGAAAGCATGACGAATGCCCCCTATTTGCTGGATAGGGCGCGCGCGGGCTATCGCATCGGACATGGCAAGGTCATCGACCACATGTTTCTCGACGGTCTGGAAGACGCCTACGACAAGGGCCGCTCCATGGGTACCTTCGCCGAGGAGTGCGCCGAGGCCTACCAGTTCAGCCGCGAGGCGCAGGACGCCTTCGCCCTCGAGAGCCTGGCGCGCGCCAGCCGCGCGATCGCTGACGGCGATTTCGTCGACGAGATCGTCGCCGTTGACGGCGTAACCACGGACGAGCAGCCCGGCCGGGCGAAACCCGAGAAGATACCGAAACTGCGGCCGGCCTTCCGCGAGGGCGGAACGGTGACGGCGGCGACCTCATCGTCGATCTCCGACGGCGCGGCGGCGCTGGTTCTGGCCGGCGCCCAGGCGGTCGAGGCGCGAGGCCTCGCGCCCATCGCCCGCCTCGTCGCGCAGGCGAGCCATGCCCAGGAGCCAAATCTCTTCACCACCGCCCCGGTCTCCGCCATTCGCAAGGTGCTGGACAAGGCCGGCTGGAGCGTTGGCGATGTCGACCTTTTCGAGGTGAACGAGGCTTTCGCCGTGGTCACCATGGCCGCGATGCGCGATCTCGATATCCCGCATGACAGGATGAACGTGAATGGCGGGGCCTGCGCGCTCGGCCACCCGATCGGCTGTTCGGGCGCGCGGATCATCGTGACGCTGCTTGCGGCCCTTCGCGCACGGGGGCTGAAACGGGGCGTCGCCGCGCTCTGCATCGGCGGCGGCGAGGCCACCGCCGTTGCCGTCGAACTTGTGTGAGGAATTGGCATGCTGCTGAACGAAGACCAACGCATGATCGAGGACATGGCGCGCCGCTTCGCGCGCGAGCGGCTTCTGCCCAATACGGCGGAATGGGACCGCACCGCGCATTTCCCCCGCGACGTGATCCGTGAGATGGGCGAACTCGGCCTCATGGGCATGACGGTGCCGGAGGAATATGGCGGCGCGATGCTCGATGCCGTCAGCTATGCCGTGGCGCTGGAGGAAATCGCCGCCGGCGACGGGGCGCTGTCGACGATCATGTCGGTGCACAACTCGGTCGGCTGTACGCCGATCGTGAAGTTCGGCACGGAGGAGCAGAAGCGCGCCTTTCTGCCAAAAATGGCAACCGGCGAGCATATCGGGGCATTCTGCCTGACCGAGCCGCATGCGGGCTCCGATGCCTCAGCACTCAACACCCGCGCGCGGCGGACGGATGCGGGCTATGTGCTGAGCGGCACCAAGCAGTTCATCACGTCAGGCGCAAACGGCGATATCGCCATCGTCTTCGCGGTGACCGATCCGGAGGCGGGAAAGCGCGGCATTTCCGCCTTCATCGTGCCCACCGATACCCCCAGCTACCGCGTGGCGGCGACCGAGAAGAAGCTTGGCCAGCGCCTCTCCGACACCTGCCAGATCGCCTTTGACGACATGGTCGTGCCCGCCGAGAACCTTCTGGGCGAAGAGGGGCAGGGATACCGCATCGCGCTTTCCAATCTCGAAGGCGGGCGGATCGGTATCGCCTCTCAATCCGTCGGCATGGCCCGCGCCGCGCTCGATCATGCCATCACCTATTCGCGGGAACGCAAAAGCATGGGCAAGCGGCTCTGCGAGCATCAGGCGGTTTCTTTCCGGCTCGCGGACATGGCGACTCGTATTGAGGCGGCCCGCCACCTTGTGCGCCACGCCGCCGCGATCCGGGAGACCGGCGCGCCGGCGCTGCAAGAGGCCTCGATGGCCAAGCTGTTTGCCTCGGAAATGGCCGAACGCGTGGTCTCCGACGCGATGCAGATCTTCGGCGGCTATGGCTATGTCGAGGATTATCCGGTCGAGAAGATCTATCGCGACGTGCGGGTGTGTCAGATCTACGAAGGCACCAGCGACATTCAGAAAATGGTGATCGGCCGGGCGCTGACAGCCTGACCGATCAACCGGAAAGGATCGCGCGCGGCCGATGCATATGCGGCCGCGCTTTGCGCCTCAGAGCGCCTCGAGCACGGTCACGTTGGCGATGCCGCCGCCCTCGCACATGGTCTGGAGACCGTAGCGCTTGCCGCGCCTGCGCAAGCCGTGGATCAGCGTCGTCATGAGCTTGGCGCCGGTGGCGCCCAGCGGATGGCCGAGCGCGATCGCGCCGCCATTGACGTTCATCCTGTCTGGGTCGGCGCCGGTATGCTTGAGCCAGGCCAGCGGAATGGAGGCAAAGGCCTCGTTGACCTCGAAGAGATCGATGTCGTCGATCCGCATCCCGGCCTTCTTCAGCGCGATGTCGGTGGCCCGCAGCGGCTCTTCCAGCATGATGATCGGATCGCCCGCCGTCACGCAAAGCGTGTGAATGCGGGCGAGCGGCGTCAAGTCGTGCGCCTTCAGCGCGCGCTCCGAGACCACCATGATGCCCGAGGCCCCGTCGCACATCTGGCTCGCCGTGGCGGCGGTGAGCAGGTTCTTTTCCGTGAGCGGCCGGACGCCGGCAATGCCCTCGAGCGTCACGTCGAAACGGATGCCCTCGTCGGTGTCGTGGGCAACGGCATCGCCGTTCTCGTCAACCCCGTCCAGCGGGATGATTTCGTCGGCGAAGGCGCCCGCGCGCGTCGCGGCGATTGCACGCTGGTGGCTCAGCAGCGCGAATGCGTCCATTGCCTCCTTGGTGAGGCCGTGCTTCTCGGCCACCATCTCGGCGCCGATGAATTGCGAGATATCACGCGTGCCGTAGCGCGCGACCACTTCGTCGGCATAAGGGCCAATCCCCAGCCCGGCATCTGCATAGAGCTTGACGGGCGAGCCCATGGGAACCCGCGTCATGCTCTCGACGCCCGCGGCGATCACGATATCCTGGGTGCCGGACATCACCGCCTGCGCGGCGAACTGCACCGCCTGCTGGGACGACCCGCATTGCCGGTCGATGGTCACCGCGGGAATGCTGTCGGGCAGCGAGGAGGCGAGAATCGCATTGCGGCCGACCTGGGTCGACTGTTCGCCGCCCTGGCTGACGCAGCCCATGATGACATCCTCGATCAGCGCCGGGTCTATCCCGGTCTGCGACACGAGGTCCTCCAGCACCACGGCGGCAAGGCGCGCCGGATGCCATTCCCTGAGCCGCCCCTTGCGGCGGCCGCCGGCGGTGCGCCGCGCGGCGACGATATAGGCTTCAGCCATGCCCTTCCTCCTCAGTTCTTCAAGGGTTTGCCGGTCTTGAGCATGTGCTCCATCCGGGCCGCGGTGGTTTCGGTGCGGGCAAGAGCGAGCAGCGCCGCGCGCTCTTCGGCCATCATGGCGACCTCGTCGATCGCGTCGGCGCTTTCGCCGCAGACCACGGCGGCAAGCGCGCGCGCAATCGCGATATCGGCTTCGCTCACCGTCCCAGAAAGGCCCGCGATCAGTCGATCGCCGGTAGCGGGACCGGGGCGGGCGACGCGGGCGCGCTTGGGCGGCGCGTATCCGGCCTCGGCGAGAGCGATCGCCCGCGCCTTCGCGGCATCGAGCAGCAGGCTGCGGGCCATGACATGCCGGTCGCCGGGGCGCAGAATACCCATGGCGCGTGCCTCCTCGGCCGAAGACGAGGGGCGTGCGGCGTGGATGGCGGCGAAGGTCCTGCGTGCCGCGCCATCGGCATCCAGCCCCAGCGCAAAGTTGCGCAGCGCAAGCTGGGTGCAGCCGCCCCAGCCCGGGATCAGGCCGACATTCACCTCGGGCAGGCCGGCGTTCAGTTCGGCATGGGCGACGATCGCATCGGCATGCAGGGCGAACTCGCAGCCGCCGCCCAGCGCATAGCCATGCATTGCCGCCACCACGGGCAGGTTCTGGTATTTCAGCGCGAGATAGAGCTCCTGGCCACGCCGGATATAACGCTCGAGCGCCGCGAAATCCCCCGCGCGCGTCATGCCGAGGATGAAGGTCAGGTCGGCGCCGACCGAGAAGGCGCGCGGATCGTCATTACCGATGACCAGCGCACGGAAGCGGCCCGGCGCCGCCTCAAGCGCCTGCTCCAGCGCGTCGAACACGGTCGGATGCAGGGCGTTCATCTTGGTGTGCACCTCGAAACAGCCGACGCCGTCGCCGATATCCCACAGGCTCGCCCCCTCGGTTGCAATCACCGGCGCGGTTGATTTCGCGTCGGAAAGGCCCGGACGCGCCACCACCGGCGCGGCAACGCGGCCGCCGGCAACCGACAGCGCAAGCCCGTCCCGATAGAACCCGCCCTCTTCCCGCGCCCGCTCGACCAGCGTCGGCACCTCGCCGAGAACCGCCTGCACCACTTCAGCGGTCCGCGAAGCGCCCACCCGGTCGGCGAGCGCGAACGGCCCCTGCCGCCAGCCATAGCCGAGCGCGATAGCGGCATCGATCGCCTCGACATCGCCGGCGATCTCGGCGCCGTTTTCGGCCGCATAGCAAAGCACATTGGCAAACACGGCACGGGCGTAATCGCCGAGTCGGCCCTCTGCCGAAAGCATTGCGCCAGCGTCGCGCCCGCCAGCCGGCAGGGAAGCAGAAGCCATCGGCTGAAGCGCGCGATATTCGTGGGTAGCGAGGTCCAGCGCCTCGAGCCCCGCATCGCCCTTGCGGTAGAAGCCGGCCCCCGACTTGCGGCCGAAACGCCCGGCGGCGATCAATGCAGTCATGGTGTCGTCAGCCGGCAGGTTGAAGCGATGCAGCCGGTCGGATGGCGGCAGCGCCGCCAGCAGGCTCGCCCAAACCTGGGGCACGAGATCAATGCCGACGAGATCGAACAGGCCGAAGACGCCGGTGCGCGGCACGCCGAAAGCGCCGTGAACGGCATCGGCCTCCTCGACGGTCAGTCCCATCCGCACCGCCTCGATTGCGGCGGCGGCCATCCAGAAGCAGCCGATCCGGTTGGCGATGAAGCCCGGCGTGTCGCGGCAATCGACGACGGTCTTGCCGAGCACCGCCTGGGCCGCGGCGCGCAGCCGCGCTGTGATGGCGGGATCGGTTTCCGGCGTCGTCACGAGCTCGAACAATTGCATCACGCGCGGCGGATTAAAGAAATGGCTGATGACGAAATCGCGGGTGAAGCTGGCCGGCAATCCGCCGATCAGTTCGGCATGCGGAATGGTCGAGGTGTTTGACGACACGATGGCCCCCGGACGGCGCACCTGCTCTATTTTGTGGTAGAGCGCCCGCTTCAGGTCCAGCCGCTCGACGATCGCCTCAATGATCCAGTCGCAATCGGCCAGGCGATCGAGATGGTCCTCGACATTGCCCGCCCGCACCAGCGCGGGACCGGCCTCACCCATGAAGCCGCGCGTCTTGATCTGCCGCGCGATCCCCGCCTCGACCGGCCCGTTGCGGTTATCCTCGCCCGCAATGTCGAGCAGCTCGACGGGAATGCCCGCATTGGCGAATTGCGCCGCGATGCCTGCGCCCATGCTGCCCGCGCCGATGACGGCCGCCCGGCGGATGCCGGTCTCGGCGGCATAAAGCGCGACGGGGTGGTCCTGTGTGTCCAAAGCCATGTCAGCCTGCCGTAAAGTTCGGTTTGCGTTTGTTGAAGAAGGCCTCCAGCGCCTCGTCGAAATCCGGTTCCGCCGCCGAGGCGGCGAAGGCTTCGCGTTCGGCATCGAGGTGGGCGGCATAATCGGCGCGCGGTCTGCGGATCAGATCCCTGATCCGCGCCATTGCGCCTGCAGGGCCGGCTGCAAGCCGCGCGGCCAGTTGGTCCGTTTCCGCCGCGAGCGCCTCATCGGCGACGACGCGGTTCACGAGCCCCAGCCGCAGCGCTTCGTCCGCGCCGATGGTGGGCGAAAGCAGCATCAGTTCCAGCGCCTTGCGCGGCCCCACCAGTTGCGGAAGGGCCCAGGTGATGCCGCAGTCGCCGGGCCCGGCGACCCGCACATAGGCCGTGGAGAAGGATGCGGACTGCCCCGCCAGACACAGGTCGGCGGCAAGCGCGACGCTCATCCCCGCGCCCGCCGCAACGCCGTTGACCGCGGCGATTGAGACCGCCCGGCATTCAGCCAAGAGCGCCAGTCCCTCGTGAATCGGTGAAATCAGCTCATGGGCAAAGCCGCTCCGGTCCTCGGCCCTGCGAAAGCTCGCGAGGTCGCCGCCGGCCATGAAGGCGCGGCCAACCCCGGTGAGCACGACAACCCGCAAACCGGGTTCGGCCACAAGCGCGCGGACGCCATCGCGAAACGCGACCGCCGTCGCCACATCCACCGCGTTCATGGCCTCGGGACGGTTGAAGGTGATGCGCCCGATCCCGCCCGCAAAGGTGACCTCGACCGGCGCGTCGCTCACGACGCATCCTCCAGGAAAGGATCGCGCGCCGCCTGGCGCATCGCCTCGCGATATTCCGCAACCAGCGCGTCGGCGAGTTCGGCGGCGGGTCGCACATCATGGATGGCGCCGACGCCCTGGCCCGCCGACCAGACATTCTTCCAGGCCCTCGCCTCGTTGCGCATGTCGAGTTCCTGATGCTCCGGCAGGTTGTCCGGATCGAGCCCGGCGGCAACCACGGAAGGCCTCAGGAAATTCGCGTGGACCCCGGAAATGTTCTTGGTGTACAGCACGTCGGCGGCGCTTGAAGAGACCATCATCTGCTTTTGCGCATCGCTGACCATGGCTTCGTTCGTGGCCATGAAGCGCGTACCCATATAGGCGAAATCCGCCCCCATCATCCGCGCGGCGGCGACATCGCGGCCGTTGCTGATCGCGCCCGCGAGCGCGACGATGCCATCGAAGAACGACCGGATCTCGCCGACCAGCGCGAACGGGCTCATCAGCCCGGCATGCCCGCCGGCGCCGGCGGCGACCGCGACGATCCCGTCCACCCCGGCCTCCACCGCCTTTTCGGCGTGGCGGGTGCGGATCACGTCATGCATGATGATCCCGCCATAGGAATGAACCGCATCCACCACATCCGGCACGGCGCCGAGCGAGGTGATGACCAGCGGCACCTTGTGCTTCACCACCACTTCGAGGTCGGCCGCAAGGCGGGGATTGGTCTTGTGCACGATCAGGTTGACGCCATAGACCGCCGCGCGCCCGGCGGCGGCACGGCGCTCCTCGATCATGGTGAGCCAGTCGGAAAACCCCTCGACGGTTCTCTGGTTCAAGGCCGGAAACGTGCCGATGAGGCCCTTGCCGCAACAGGCCGAGACGAGGTCGGGGCCCGACGTCAGGAACATCGGCGATACGATGACGGGCGCGCGAAGCCCCGCCGCGATCTTTTCGGGAACAGGCAGTTTGATATCCTCCTCAGGCTTCGAGACCGGCCAGCAGCGTTGCCACCACGCCATCCACCACGTCCCTGGCGGGCATGGCGCCGTCGGGATCGTACCAGCGGCCGATCCAGTTCAGCGCTCCCGTGATGGTAAAGGTGATCATGCGCGCATCCGTGCCCTTGATCGACCCGTCGTCGATCCCCTCCTGCACCAGCGCGCGCATGGTGAGATCGATCTCGCGCTTGAGCGCGCGAAAGGTCGCGCGGCTTTCATCGGAAAGCTCAAAATCGCCGGTGCGCGTGATGATCCGGCCGAAATCCTGGGTCATGATCATACCGTAGCGGCGCATCACCTGCGCCAGCCGCCACAGGCCGGGTCCGCGCTCTCCAGACGCCTCGACGGCGGCCTCACTGAGAGCCTCGAGGCCCCGGCGCACGCAGGCGAACAGGACTTCGTCCTTGTTCTTGAAATAGTGATAGATCGTCGGCTTGGTGACGTTGAGCTCGGCCGCGACATCGTCCATCGAGGTGGCGACGAACCCGCGCGCGTTGAAATGACGCACGGCGGTTTCAAGCACGGCCTCGCGCTTGCGCTTTTGAATGCTCGCCCTGTCCTTGAGGCTCCCCCACGGGGACGGGTTTGGTCGATCCTGCGCGCTCATGGCTCTCCAACCTTGCTCGGAACCTATGGTTACTCTTGAGTATAGTCGTCGTCAATCCCAAAATGCCCTGATTGCCGCCCTTCCCGACCCTCCTTTCTGCGAAGGTATCGTGAGCAGGAATATTCTTGTCAGAAACAGTCTTACTCTATAGTAATATTTCCTGGATTATGGCCGAAAAGGGAGGGTCGCATATGGAAATCCAGGGACAATCGGCAATCGTGACCGGGGGCGGCTCCGGGCTCGGCGCGGCGACGGCGCGGATGCTGGCCGATGGCGGGGCCAGGGTGGCGCTTCTCGACTTCAACATCGAAGCGGCGGAGCAGCACGCGGCAACCATTGGCGGGCTCGCGCTGCGTTGCGACGTATCGGATGGCGCCTCGGTCGAGGCTGCGTTCAACGCCGCCATAGCAACCCACGGCGCGCCTCGCATTCTGGTGAACTGCGCCGGCATCGCCCCGGCACAGAAGATCGTTTCGAGCAAGGGCACGATGCCGCTCGATGCCTTCGTCAGGGCGATCAACGTGAACCTGATCGGCACCTTCGCCACCCTGCGCATGCTGTTTGACGCAGCCGCCGGCGAGGCCCCGCTTGAGACCGGGGAACGCGCGGTCGTGGTCAACACCGCGTCGATCGCGGCCTATGAGGGCCAGATCGGCCAGACCGCCTATGCTGCCTCGAAAGGCGGGGTGGTGGGGTTGACGCTGCCCGCCGCGCGCGAGGGCGCATCACTCGGCATTCGCGTCTGCACCATCGCGCCCGGTATCTTCGAGACGGCGATGCTGAAGAGCCTGCCACAGGCGGCGCAGGACAGTCTGGGGCAGTCTGTTCCCTTCCCCTCGCGGCTCGGCCAGCCGGAGGAATATGCAAGGCTCGCGCGCTTCATTATCGAAAATCCGATGCTGAACGGCGAGGTCATCCGCCTCGACGGCGCGCTGCGGATGGGCCCGAAATAGGCTGGCCGGACCGGGCGAGAGCCCGGCCCTTCACGGGCAGGGCTGCGATGCCCCTCAGAGTTTCTCGATCAGTTCGGGAACGGCGGTAAAGAGATCCGCGCACAGGCCGTAATCGGCGACCTGAAAGATCGGCGCTTCCTCATCCTTGTTGATCGCGACGATGATCTTCGAATCCTTCATGCCCGCAAGGTGCTGGATCGCGCCCGAGATGCCGGCGGCAAGGTAGAGATCGGGCGCCACGATCTTGCCGGTCTGGCCCACCTGGAGATCGTTCGGGGCAAATCCGGAATCGACGGCGGCGCGCGAAGCGCCAACGGCCGCGCCGAGCTTGTCCGCCAGCCTGCCGACCAGGGCGAAATTCTCCTCGGAGCCAAGGCCGCGGCCGCCCGAGACCACGATACCGGCCGAGGCCAGTTCCGGACGGTCGCTTTTGGCGACCTCATCGCTGGCCCAGGACGAGAGTTCGGAAGCTGCCGGCGCGCTGACAGCAGAGACCGCCGCCGAACCGCCCTCGCCTGCCGGATCGAAGGCGGCGGTGCGGATCGTCATCACCTTCTTTCCGTCCCTGGACCGCACGGTCTGGATCGCGTTTCCCGCATAAACGGGACGCTCGAACGTGTCGGCGTCGACGATGCGGGAAACGTCCGGGATCACCATCACGTCCAGCAGCGCCGCCACGCGCGGCATGATGTTCTTCGCATCGCTGGTGGATGGCGCAACGATGTGGGTGAAATCGCCGGCGAGCGACACGATCAGGTCGGCGACAGGCTCGGCCAGGCGATGAGCGAAGCTTTCGCCCTCAGCCACGATGACGCTCGTCACGCCGGCAATCCCCGCCGCCGCCTTGCCCGCTACGCCATCAGTGCAGAGCACAGTAACGTCTCCGAGCCGCTTTACCGCATTCACCGCCCTTGCGGTCGCGCCAACGTCCAGTTTGCCGTCTTTCACTTCCGCAACAACAAGAACAGCCATCAGATAACCCCCGTTTCCTTGAGTTTCGCCACCAGTTCATCGACATTGGCGACCCTTATGCCCGCCGAACGCGCGGCCGGCTCCGCCGTCTTCACAATCTCGAGCCGCGGCGTGACATCGACGCCGTAATCGGCGGCGGTCTTCTCCGTAAGCGGCTTCTTCTTGGCTTTCATGATGTTGGGCAGGGAGGCGTAACGCGGCTCGTTCAGCCGCAGGTCCGCGGTGACGATCGCCGGCAGCCTGACCTCGACGACCTGAAGTCCGCCATCGACCTCACGCGTGACCCTGGCGGCAGCGCCGTCGAGTTCAAGTTTCGAGGCGAAGGTCGCCTGGCCCCAGCCGAGCAGCGCCGCCAGCATCTGGCCGGTCGCATTCATGTCGTTGTCGATCGCCTGCTTGCCGGCGATGACCAGCATGGGCTGTTCTTCGTCGATCACGCCCTTCAGGATCTTGGCCACCGCCAGCGGCTCGATGTCCGTGTTCACGTCATCGGCGGCCACGACCAGTATCGCCCTATCCGCCCCCATGGCGAGCGCCGTGCGCAGGGTTTCCTGCGCCTGCTTCACGCCGACGGAGACCGCAACGACTTGCTCGGCTTGCCCAGCTTCCTTGAGACGGATCGCCTCTTCCAGGGCAATTTCGTCGAACGGATTCATCGACATCTTGACATTGGCAAGATCAACGCCCGACCCATCGGCTTTCACCCTGGCCTTGACGTTATAGTCGATCACGCGCTTCACGGGCACGACGACTTTCATGGCATTTCCTCATTCGTTTCCGGTGGATTGAAATTCAGTTCGAGCAGCACGCCTGCGCCGAAAGGGCAGGCAAGCATGAAGGCGGGAGATGACCTTCGGTGTCACCGCCGCCGCGGCTTGCCCGAATGCGTCCAGTCCGGCGTCTTGACGACGCGTTCGGCCGTCAGCGCTTCCTCGGACAGATATTTCGTGGTCGTCCAGCCGCCATCCACTGCCAGCACCTGGCCGTTGATCCAGCCGGAGGCGGGCGAGGACAGGAAATACACCGCCTCGGCGACATCCTCGGCCCGGCCCATGCGATTGTGAGGCGTCATGTCGCGGTTCATCCTGAGGAAGCCCTCATCTTCCAGCCGGTGATTGGTCATCGGCGTCGGGATCACGCCTGGCGCGACCGAATTGGTGCGAACGCCGGACGATCCGTACTGTGCGGCCAGATGCCGGGTCAGCCCGTCGAGCCCGGTCTTGGCGGCGCTGTAGGCCCCCCCGCGCAGCCCGCCGAGAATGGCATAGGTGGACGAGATGTTGACGATCGTGGCCTCGTCGCCGAAGGCCTTCAGCGCCTCGCGGCACAGACGGAACGGCGCGCGCAGCATCAGGCCCAGGAAATAGTCGAGGGTCTCGTCATCCGTTTCGTGGACCGGTTTCGGGCTTCCGATCCCCGCATTGTTGACCAGATGGTCGAGCCGGCCGAACCGGTCGAGCGCGGTCGCCACCGCCTTTTGCGGCGCATCATCCGCCATCACATCGAGCGAAACGGTTGCGAGCCGCTCGCCGTATTCGGCGCAGGCTGCTTCGAGTTCCCCAAGCTTTTCGGCGCTGCGGCCGACGCCGACGACGGCGCACCCGTCTTGAAGAAAGCGGCGGGCCGTCGCAAGTCCGATGCCGCTTGATGCACCGGTAATCAAGGCTACACGCATGAAGTCCTCCCTAAGCTCTGGAAAATGCCGCCAGCGGGGCCGGCAGGTCGAGAAGCGGCTGCCCCTCCCCGAGGCGGCAAAGAATATGGGCCTGTTTCACGAAACGATGGGCATCCGCCTCATCCGAGAAACCGATGCCGCCGTGAATCTGAACGCAGAGCGAGGCGTTGGCGAGCGCGGTTTTCGGGGCCAGTCGCCTGAGCGCCGCCACCTGGAAAGCCGCGTCCTCGCGCCCGTCCGAAAGCGCGAGCGCGGCCATGTCCAGTAGCGCGGAGATACGCTCGGTCCCGACCGCCATATTGGCGCAATGGTGCTTGATGGCCTGAAAACTGCCGATCACGCTGCCGAACTGGCGTCTGATCCCGGCATAGTCGACCGCCATGTCGCGGGCGGCCTCGGCTACGCCCAGGAGCTGTGCGCTGACCAAGAGTGACGACAACAGGAGAAGCCTGGCCTCGTCGGTTTCCGCGATCGCCTGACCGTCATTCGTGGGCATGCGCGCGATGGAAAGGTCGTGCCCCAGTCCCGGCTCCGGCGCGGCGTCGGCGATCTGGACGAGTTCAAGACGAGCCTGCCCGAACACCAGCGCCAGCCCAGCTTCCTCCGGATCGATCAACAGATAGCCGTTGCCGCTGCGCACGGCCGGCGCGACCGCCGTCTCACCCGCTGCGATCGCCGCCATCAGCGCATCGTCTCCGCTGGACGCGGCAAGCCGCACGGCAAGTGCTGCGGCAAGGCTGCGGGGCGTAAGCAGGTGCCGCCCGAGGAGGACATGCACCAGCGCCTCCTCGACGATCCCGAACCCCGCCCCGCCCTGCTCTTCCGGCAGTCCAAGCAGAAAAGCGCCGAAACCGGACGCTTCGGCAAGGTTGTCCGAAGCGCCTTCGCGCAGTCGCGCGAGCGGATAGCTGCCGGCGAGCATGGCTTCAGCGGCATCAAGGATCTGGCGCTGGTCAGCGTTCCGGTTCAGGTCATAGCTCATACGCGCTTCTCCCGGGGCAGGCCAAGCAGGCGTTCCGCGATAATGTTGCGCTGGATTTCGGCCGTGCCGCCGGCAATGGTCTCGCTGAAGGATTCCAGATAGAGATGGCTCCAGTCGCTGTCGGCCAGCGCCTCGGCGCCGAGGCATTCCATCGCGGTCTCGCTGATTTCCCGCGCCAGTTCGGCAAACCGCAGCCGCATGAGCGAACCCTCCGACGGATTGGCCTGATCACGAAACAGGGTGCGATAGGTGATCGCCCGAAGCGCAGCGGCCTCGGCGCGAAGGTCGGCAAGCCGCTCGGCCATGGCGCTGCCGGGCTTCGGTGCGGCCATCGCGATCAGGTCCTCCACCCGGACTGAAAGATCGAGTTGCATGCCCATGGCCGCCGTCTTCCGCTCGAATCCCAGAGTGGTCATCGCGGTCGCCCAGCCATTGTGCAGACCGCCGACCACGCTGGAAAGCGGGATGCGCACATCGTCATAAAACACTTCCGCGAAATGCACCGTTCCCGCCATGTTGCGAATCGGGCGCACGGTGATGCCGGGGCTTTTCATGTCGCAGATCACCCAGGACAGGCCCTTGTGCCGCTTCGACCCCGGTTCAGTGCGGATCAGCAGTTCCTGATAGTCGGCGATATCGGCGAAGCTGGTCCAGATCTTCTGGCCGTTCACGACGAGATCGTCGCCATCCACGACCCCGGTCGTCGACAGCGATGCGAGATCGGAGCCAGCATTGGGCTCGGAAAAACCCTGACACCAGATCGAGCGACCTTCCAGGATCTGCGGCAGATGAAACGCCTTCTGCTCTTCCGTGCCGCAGGCAATCAGCGTCGGCCCGGCATGGTTGAGCGCGACAAAGGTGCAGTCATGCACCGAGGGCGCGCGGGCGCGGACATATTCCTCGTACCAGATCACCAGCTTGTCGGGACCAAGCCCCCGCCCGCCATAGTCCGCCGGCCAACCGATCCCCGACCAGCCGCCGGAATGGCATGTCGCGACCCAGTCCAGCGCAAATTCGCGCGAGGCCGCGCCATCGCGCGGGGCCGGGCCCGCTGGCACATTTTCGGAAAGCCAGGCGCGCGCCGCCGCGCGGAAACTGATATGATCTTCGGAATCCTTCAGGTGCATTTCATCCTCACGTGATCCATCCTCCGTTCACGCTGACATCGGTACCGGTCATGTAGCTTGCGCCGTCGGATGCGACAAAGGCGACTACACGCGCGATCTCCGCCGGCTCCGCCCATCGTTTCATAGCCACATTTTCCATCTGGCGCGCCATCTGCGCCGGATCGACATCGCGTGCGATGGCCGTGTCGGTGATCCCCGGCGAGACCGCATTCACGCGGATGCCATGGGGCGCCAGCGCCCGCGCCAGGCTCTTGGTCAGGCCGACCACGGCGGCCTTGCTTGTGCCGTAGCTGATCAACGGGCTGCCGATCGTCGCCGCCAGCGAGGCGACGTTGACGATCACGCCGCCGCCGCGCACGGCCATGCCCCGCGCCAGATATTGCGACAGAACGAACGGCGCGCGAACATTGACCGCCATGGCCCGGTCGAAATCGGCAAGCGTCGTGTCGAACACGCCGCGCTTTTCATAAAGCCCGGCGCAGTTCACCAGACAGGCCACCGGCCCGTCGCGGTCGAGTTCCGGCAGCAGACGCTGGAGCGCATCCATGTCCGTCAGATCACAGGCGAGGAACCGATCCGAGGAAGGCCAGTCCTTCGGGGTCGCGCCCTGGCCGAGCCCGATGATCCGGTCGCCCCCGGCCCGGAGCGCCCCGCAAATCGCACGGCCGATGCCTCCCGCACAGCCGGTTACGACGCTAGTCCGCATGTCGCCCTCTCTCTTAAAATCCACATTATGGAACGATACCTGAAAGCGCTCATCTCGTTTTCTTTCACGCTAGTGAATGATTTCATGGTTTTCAACATATTCCGCCACTTGACACCAAAAATCTTTCAAATCATTGTTCCCGCAATACGGAACGTTTGCCGTTCGAGGACGACGGGAGGAAGCTTTGGATTTTGATTGGAGCGACGACAATCGCCGCTACCGGGCACGTGTCCGCGATTTTCTTGAAAAGGAACTCCCGGCGGAATGGCCGGAGATCGCCCGGCATGGCCCGGGTTCCAAGGAACAGACCGAATTCAGTCTCGACTTTTGCCCGAAGCTGGCCGAGGCGGGATTTCTCGTGCCGCATTGGCCCGAAGCGCTTGGCGGCGCGAACGGCACCGCATGGGAACACCTGATTCTCGGCGAGGAAATGTGGGCGGTTGGCGAGCCGCGCGGCGGACAGTACATGAATGTCAACTGGATCGGCCCGACGCTGATGCGTTACGGCAGCGAGGCGCAGAAGGACCGCTATCTGCCGCCGATGGCGGCGGGCAAGGCGATCTGGTGCCAGGGTTTTTCCGAGCCCAATGCCGGATCCGACCTCGCTTCGCTGCGCACGCGCGCGGAACGGGATGGCGACCACTATGTGATCAACGGCACGAAGATCTGGACCTCCTATGCCAGCCTTGCCGAAACCTGTTTCCTGCTGGTGCGCACCGGGCCGCTTTCAGCGGGGAAATCCGCGATCGCGATCCTGCTCGTTCCGATGGATACGCCAGGCATCGAGGTGCGCGCGATCCCGAGCCTTGTCGGACATGGCGACATCCACGAGGTGTTCTTCACCGACGTGCGCGTGCCGGTTTCAACGCGGCTCGGCGAGGAAGGCCAGGCCTGGGAAATCATCAACTATTCGCTGACCAACGAACGGGTCGGCATTCCACGCTACGCGATGTCTTCGCGGGTGCTCGGCCATATCGTTGCCGACCTGAAGCGGCAGGACCGCTTCAACGACGGCGTGGTACGCATGAGGGCGGGCGAAGCCGCGGCGGCCTGCGAGGCGGCGCGGCTTCTGGTCTACCGGCTCGTGGACATGCGCGCGCGGGGACAAACGCCCGGGCCAGACGCCAGCCTTGCCCGCGTGGCGACGGTGGCGGCCGATAACGCAGTGCTCGATTTCGCGCTCGATTTCATGCCCGAATTCACCACCGGCAACGCCTATCCCGAATATCTGGCGCATCATGAACGGGCGATCGTCGCGGGCATCGCCTCGGGCGCGACAGAGATCCAGCTCAACCTGATTGCCCAGCGCCATCTTGAACTGCCGAGGGGGCCACGCTGATGTATTTCGAACCGAACGAAGACATGACCGCGCTCCTGTCCGGCCTTGAGCAGATCGCGCTTGGTGAGGGCACCGAATGGGAGCCCTCGGGCGACTGGAGCCGGCAGGTCTGGTCAAAAGCGCTGGACCGGACGCTGGATGAGAACGGCTATTATGATGCCGGCGCGGAGGAAAGCCTTGGCTCGATCGCCGCCGCCGCGATGATATGGCGGCTGTCGCGGCTGTCCGTTAATATCGAGGCCGCCGCCTCGGCCATGCTGCGGCCGGCGCTTGGCGAGGACCTGCCGCGCCCGATCGCGGTGATGACCGACCGACGCGGCGGCGCCGTGCGCTTCCTGCCGATGGCGAAGGCTGTGCTGCGCATCGATGACGATGGCGTCCATGCCGCCCTGCTATCCGATGGCGATGTGCGCGAACTGCCCACCATCAACGCCTATCCGATGGGCGAGATCGTGAACGAGGCGCTGGAATGGCGCCGCCTCGACGCCGATGCCGGGCGGATCCGCGACCTGTGGCGGATCGCCGTTGCCGCCGAACTGGCGGGCGCGATGCGGGGCGGGCTCGATGCCGTCATCGCTCACGTCAAGGACCGCGAACAGTTCGGCCGGCCGCTCGGAGCCTTCCAGGGCGTTCAGCACCGCCTCGCCATGGCCTCGGCGCGGCTCGAACCCGCCTACTGGCTGACGCTCAAGGCCGCGCAGGAGCTCGACAGTGCCGACGCCGCGATCGCGCTCGGCTATACGTCGTCAATTTCCACGCAGATCGTCTATGATCTCCACCAGTTCATGGGCGCGATGGGCCTGACGCTGGAACATCCGCTCCACCGCTGGACCTACCGGCTCCGCCACCTGCGCTCCGAACTGGGCGGCGCATCGACGAATTTGCAAATGGCCGCCGATCGGCTCTGGAGGAATGCATGACGAACCTGCCCGAATTCGAGGCCCTGCTGCTGGAGCGCAGGGGCCGCCGGCTGACGATTAGCTTCAACCGTCCCGATGTGCTCAACGCCTTCGGCCAGGTCATGCATCAGGAATTCGTCGAAGCCCTGCAATTCGCCGGGCGCGATCCGGGTTCCGACGTCATCGTGCTCACCGGCGCAGGGCGGGCGTTTTCCGCCGGCGGCGACCTCAACCGGATGGAAGAGCTGATCGCCAATCCCGCCGAATTCGACCGGGAGGCCGCCGACGCCAAGCGGATCGTGTTTTCGCTCCTCGACATCGAAAAACCGGTGATCGCGCGCGTCAATGGCGCAGCCGTCGGGCTCGGCGCAACCATCGCGCTGTTCTGCGACCTGATCTTCATCGACGAGAAGGCCAAGATCGGTGACCCCCATGTCAAGGTCGGTCTGGTCGCCGGCGATGGCGGCGCGATCATCTGGCCGCAACTCTTGGGCTTTCCGCGCGCCAAGGAATTCCTGATGACCGGGCGTCTCCTGACCGGGGCCGAGGCCGCAAACCTCGGGCTGGTGAACTACGCCCTGCCCGCCGAGGAGCTCGACGCGCGCGTCGATGAACTGTGCGAGGAGCTCCTTTCGGGCAATACCGAGGCAATCCGCTGGACCAAGGTGACGGTGAACCTCGAACTGAAGCGCATCGCCCACGCGCTGATGGACCCTGGCATCGCCTACGAATCCGTCTCCGTGCGCACCGAGGCGCATCGCCGCGCCGTTCACGAAATGAAGGCCCGGATAGCCGCCAAGGCCAAAGAATAGGCGCGGTTGCGACCAGAAAGGCAAGACATGAACGTTCTGGACAAAAGACTGGCCGAGCTGAAAGCGGCGGGACGGATCCTGCCGGCCGACGGCGAAAGCCTGGGGGCCATCGCGCTCGCCAAGGCCGAGGCCGATCCCGAACGGATCGTCGTGATCGACAGCGAACGCACGCTTTCTCGCGGCGAGATGGTGGATCTGGCGCTTCGGCTTGGCGGCGGATTGCTGGCGCGCGGCCTGCGGCCCGGCGACGCAATCGGCTTCCAGCTGCCCAATTGGTGGGAGGCCTGCGTCATCAACATGGCGGCGGCGCTGTTCGGTTTCCGGATCGTGCCGCTCATGACGATCTACCGCGCGGCAGAGCTGCGGCATATGCTGCCGACCTGCGGCATTCGCGCCGTGTTCATACCGGAAATGCTGGGCCGGACGGACTTTCCCGCGCTTCATGCCGGGCTGGACGGGCTCGATCACATGGTGCTCACGGTGCGCGCCGGCGAAGCATCGCCCGACAGTTTCGAGGCGCTGCTTGCGACGCCGCCCGCCGCGCCGCGCCTGCCCGATTTCAACGACATCAAGACGGTGTTCTTCACATCGGGCAGCACGGGCATGCCGAAAGCGGTGCTGCACAGCCATGCCTCGATGGACTCCTTCGTGCGCTCGACCAGCACGTTCTGGGGGATAACCGGGCAGGACCGGTTCTACATCCCCTCGCCCATCGGCCATATCGGCGGATCGATCTACGCCTTCGAGTTTCCGTGGATTTCGGATATCACCGCGATCCTGACGACGCGCTGGGACCCCGATCTGGCGGTTGCCGAAATCGATGCCCACGGCGCAACCTTCATGGCAGGCGCCACGCCGTTCCTCGTCAATCTCATCGCGGCTTCCGAGCGCGCCGATACCCGCCTGCCCAGCCTGCGCCGCTTCATCTGCGGCGGGGCGAGCGTTCCCCCGCAACTGATCCGGCGCGGGCTCGAGCGGTTTACCAACGCGGTGGTCTCGCGGGCTTACGGATCGAGCGAGGTCCCGGTCGCCTGTCCCGGCATCAGGACCCGCGCCGAGGCGGAGGCCTTCGCCGGGACCGATGGCGAGATCGAGGCCGAGATGCTGATCCTCGATCCCGAAGGCCGACCCGTCGCCGAAGGGGAAACCGGCGAAATCGCCGCCCGCGCACCGCGCATGCTGATCGGCTATCTCGACCCTGCCCATGAGGAGGGCAATTTCCGACCGGACGGCTATTTCATGATGGGCGATCTGGGTCGCCGGATCGAAGGACGTTTTCTGGAAATCACCGGACGGACCAAGGACATCATCATCCGCAAGGGCGAGAACCTCAGCCCGCTCGAAATCGAGAATGCGCTGATGCAGCATCCCGCCGTCCGGCAATGCGCGATCGTCGGCATACCGGACGAGGAACGTGGGGAGATGGTCGTGGCCTTCGTGGTGCCGCAGGCTGGCTACCATTTCGACTTCGCTATCATGGATGCGCATCTGACGGAATTCGGCCTTGCCCGCCAGAAATTTCCCGAACGGCTCCATGTCGTGGAGGAGTTGCCGACCACCGCGATCGGCAAGGTCAGGAAATCCGACCTGCGCGAGATCGCGATCGGCGAGGCCGATACGGTCGAAAGCTGAGGTGCGGCTCTCGTCCGGCTTGTGGCGGCGAAGCCGGGCGTCTAGAACATGGACCGATCCGCGCAACATGGAGGACCGAACCATTGTCACAGGAGGGAACACAGGCGATCCGCCGCGCCGTCGCGATACTGACGCGCATCGCCCGCGCGACCGAGGACGCTCCCGCCACGCTGAGCGCGATCGCCACGAGTTTCGACCTGCCGAAATCCACCGTGCACCGCATCCTCAAATCGCTGACCGACACCGATCTCGCCACCTACGACCCGGTCACGCGGCGTTATGGGATCGGACTTCTGTGCTACGAACTGGGGCTTGCGGTAACGGACCGGGTCGTCGATATCGCCGGGCTGCGCTCGCTGCCCGAACGGCTTGCCAGAAAGACCGGCATCACCGCCTATCTGATGCGGCGCTCCGGTCTCGAAGCGGTCTGCCTCGCCAAGGCGGAGGGCACGTCGGTGATCCGCGTCATGCCCGTGGATGTGGGGCAGCGACGATTGCTGGGCGCGGGTGCGGGCGCGACCGCGCTGCTTTCGGAACTCGGCGATGAGGATGTCGAGCGGGTGCTGGCCGCCATCAAGCCGGAACTCGGCCAGTATGCCGACCTTACGGTCGAGAACATCCGGGAGAACGTTGCGAAGGCCCGGGCCGCGGGTTATGCGATCAGCGACCGTCAGGTCTACTCCTCGACCTTCGGCCTCGGCATGTGCATCCCCGCAAGCGTTGGGCCGCCGGGCTTTGCCGTATCGCTTGCGGCCTATGGGCCAGACGCGACCCCGGAGAATGTGCGCGAATGGATCTCGGTCATGTCAAGCGAGATCGCACGGTTTCGCGACGAGCGGGCCTGACACAATGTCTTCGAGGGCGTCATGACCGGCTGGCATTTCAGGCGCGACGCGCTGGGCCGGGAAGTCGGCCCCTATTCCTGGACAATTGAGGCCTGCCGCATTGCCGCGCTCTGCGAGGCAATCGGCGAAAGCTCGGAGATTCACTTCGATGAGGAGGCCGCGCGCCGGGCCGGTTACGCCGGCATCGTGGCACCGCCGACCTTCGCCCATGTAATCGACGAGGAAACCGCCCGGCAGGCGCGGGAGCAGGGAAACCCTACCGTTCTGGACCTCATCGGCGCCGATCTGCGCTACATCGTGCACGGGTCCGAAACCTATGATCTGTTCGCACCGATGCTGGCCGGCGAAACCGTAACGATACGCCATCGGATCGACGGTTTCGAGCTGAAGAAGGGCGGCGCGCTCGACCTTGCGCGCGTCACCTCGCGGATCGGGCACCCCGAACGCGGACTTCTGACGACCGTGAGCCGCATTTATATCCACGTCCGGCCAGAGGGTTCGGCATGAACGGCGCGCCGACCGCGGCCCGTGTTGGCGATGCGCTGCCCGAAATTCGCTTCGGCCCGATCACCCGCGACCGGCTGGCGCGCTTCGCCAAGGCGTCGGGCGATCACAACCCGATCCACCTCGACAGTGATTTCGCCCGCGCCGCCGGCGCCGATGAGGTGTTCGGACACGGATTGCTGACGATGGGCGTCCTAACCCGGCTCGTCTCCGGCTGGTGCGGGCAGGCCGCGCTGCGCCAGCTTGACCTTCGCTTTCTCGCCAAAACCCCGTTGGGGACAGTGCTGGTGTGCACCGGAACCGTGACCGCCCGGCGTGACGATGCAGACGGAATCCGTCTCACCCTCGCGATCGCAGCCGCGCTCGAGGACGGCACATGCGTCCTTGCCGGAACCGCCCTTGTGGCGCTCCCGCAACCGGGCGAAAACGCCTGACGACTGCCGGCCTACCGACCCTGCCATTTCGGCGGGCGTTTCTCGGCGAAGGCGAGCGCGCCTTCGCGCGCATCCAGCGACGACGCCAGATGTCCGCCGATCGCCTGCTGCCGGGCCGTCTTCTCCTCGAAGCTCCAGTCGTGCTGGCTGGCGATCACCGCCTTGCTCGCCTCGACGCCGAGCGGGCTGTTGGCCGCGATCTCGCCGGCCAGCGCCAGCGCCTCGACCAGCGCATCTCCCGGCGCACACAGCCGGTTCACCAGGCCGAGTTCATATCCCCGCTCGCCGGTGATCGGCTCGCCGGTCAGCGCCATTTCCATCGCGACATTGACCGGCACCTTGCGCGGCAGATGAAACAGCCCGCCGCCCAGCGCCGCCAGACCGCGCTTCACCTCCGACAGCCCGAACCGCGCATCGCGCGCGGCGACGATCAGGTCGCAGGCAAGCGCCGCCTCGAAACCGCCGGCGCGGGCATCGCCCTCCACCGCTGCAATGACAGGCTTGCGGAAGCGATGATGTTCGAGCCCCAGAAATCCCCACGGATGGACGGAGGGAATGCCCTCGGCGACAAAGGCCTTGAGGTCCATGCCGGAACAGAACGTGCCACCCGCCCCCGTCAGGATCGCCACCCGTAACTTGGGGTTCCGATCGAAAGCATCCATCGCCGCGACGGCCTGTTCGTTCATCGCCCGGTTGACCGCATTGCGCGTCTTCGGTCGATTGAGCGTGATCACCGCTATCGCCCCGCGCATCTCCACCTCGACCACCCTCTCTTCTTTCGTCATTCTTCCTCTCCCATCCCGCGCGCCTCGCTCCACCGCCCGCGGCGCCATCATAAATATGTACCATAATATGGAATACACGAACAGCCTCTCATGGAGCGCCTGACAACACAAGCGCTTCAATGAGACCGCTGGATAAAGTCAATCCGCGATGCCGCCTGCAACATTCCTCAATTTTATTAGGTATCTCGCCGTTTTCATGCAGCAGAGACGCACCGTCCGCGTTGCGTCAAAGCCTTTTTCGACTTGTTCTATATAATGGTATATGATAAGCGGAGGGTGGAGGTCGGCGCGTTCATCACCTTTTCGCGCCGAAGGCACTCAGGGAGGAATGAATGCATCTCACGAAAATGACGGGCGTACCGTATCTTGCCGCCGTTTCGGCCATCGCACTTGTCATCTCCGCCGGCGGCGCACATGCCGCCGAGCAATGGCTTGAGAATCTTGAGCCGCGGACGCTGAAGCTGGCCGATTTTTCCGGCGACCAGAACGCCAATTTCGGCGCTGCCATGGTGAAGTGGGAAGAGGCCATCACCGAATTCACCGAGGGCAAGATCACCTTCGAAAACTACTGGTCGGCCTCGCTGCTGGGCGCGCTGGACACGGCCGAGGGTGTTGCCGACGGCGTGGCGGATATCGGTCTGGTTCTGGCAAGCTACATTCCGCAGGAATTCCCGGTCGGCGCCTGGTTCTATGGCTTCGGCTCGGCGCTTACCGGATCGACCGTGCACGATGTCGCCGCCGGCGGCGCGACGGCTCTGGAGACCGCCTATACCTTCCAGCCGCTGATCGACGAATTCGCCGAGCACAATCTCAAGATATTGCAAACCACGTCGACCCCGCCCTACAACCTTCTCTGCAACACGCCCGTCTCGACGCTTGAGGACGCCAAGGGCAAGCGGATGCGCACCAGCGGCCCAGTGTGGGCCGATGAGGTCGCGGCCATCGGCGCCACCTCCGTCAGCATCGCCTTCAACGAGACCTACGAAGCCCTGCAGCGCGGCGTGATCGACTGTATCGGCCAGAACCCCTACCAGCTCGCCAGCGCGATGACCTACAAGGACGTCGCCAAGGAATATGTCCCGGTGACCCTGTCGCACATGCAGTCCTCGGCCTGGGTGATGAACCTTGACACCTGGAACAGCTTCCCGCCGGAATTGCAGGCCTTCATCAACGAACAGAACATCATCGCCGCCAGCAATATCTGGAAGACCTATCTCGAACTCGAGGCCAAGGTCGGCGATCTCATCACCGCTGAGGAAATCCGCGTCAACGACGTGTCCGAACTGGAGCCGGTGATCGCCGAACAGCGCGCCAAAACGGTGGCCGCCATGGCTGAGACTGCTCCGTCCACGATCGAGAACCCGCAGGAAGAGGTCGATCGCTATCTGGAACGGCTGGACTACTGGCGCCAGGTTCTGGTCGATCAGGGTCATCCTATCGCCGAACGTTCGCCCGCCGCGATCATGGACGCCTTCACAGGTCTGAGCGACGTCGACCTTTCAGGTTTCATCGAGACCTACAAGGAAGAAGCCGGGCCGGTGATCATCGGCCAGTAATCCGGGCGCGGACCTTCCCGGCCGGTTCCGCCGTCCGGGGATTTTCGGCATACTCGTCCGTCGTATACGTCCATGACTGAGGGGCTCGAAACACCATGACCGGATCGCCAGAGGCGTCAACGCCGCAGACGTCCGAGAAGCTGCCATTGCCGATCAGGCTGATCGACGGATTGTCCGGCCTGTCTGCGGCGCTGGCCGCGGCCGGGCTGGTGCTGCTGGCGCTGAACGTGTTCCTCGACGTGCTGGGGCGGACCTTCCTGCACCGGGCCATTCCGGGGACGATCGACATGACGATCAACTGGTGGATGCCGATGCTGGCATTGCTGGCCTTCGGCTATACCGAAAAGATGCAGGACCACATCAAGGTGACTGTGCTGCTGGATTCCCTGCCCATCGGGCTGAGGCGCGCCATTGAAGGGATTTTCAGCCTGCTCGCGGCCGTCCTGCTGATGTTTCTGGCTTTTTATACCTGGGTTGACGCCGCCCGCAGCGCCAAGATCGGCGAGACCACGTCGTCCTCGCCGCCGGTGATGATCTGGCCGTTCAAATTCGTGGCGGTCGCAGGCGTCATCGTCCTCTCGCTGCAACTGCTGGCGACCGCCTGGCGGCATTTCAGCAGCCGGCTGCCAAGAGAAATAGATTTCGACGTCGACGAGGCCGCGTTGTGAAAGCGAACAGCTCCGACACCAATTTTCCCGCACAGGAGAAACGCGGCACCCGCCCCGCCGTGGCAGTGTTCATCGTGATGATGGTTCTGGCGCTCGGCGCCACCGGGGCGCTGCTCTTCGGCGACCTTTCCAAGCAGATGTCCGGCATCCTGGTGATCCTGCTCAGCATCATTCTCCTGCTGATGGGCATTCCCGTCGGCGTGGCGATGCTGGGAGCGGCGCTTCTGGGGCTCTACTCGCTGGCCGGCCTGCGCGTCGTGACTTCGTCGATGAAGTCGGTTGCATTCGATTCCGTCGCATCCTGGTCATACAGCGTGATCCCGATGTTCATCCTCATGGGCATGATCCTGTGGAAATCGGGCCTGACGTCGAACGCTTTCGAAGCGGCGAGGCGCTGGTTCGGCTGGATGCCGGGCGGCCTGGCCGTGGCCACCAACACCGCAGGCGCAGTACTAGCGGCAAGCAGCGGAAGCACGATCGGCATCACCTTCGCGCTCGGCAGGGTATCGATCCCCGAAATGCTCAAATCGGGTTACGATCCCCGGCTTGCGGTCGGCAGCGTGGCGGCCGCGGGCACGCTGGGCCAGATCATCCCGCCCAGCCTGCTGCTTGTCATTTACGCAGGCGCTGCCTCCACGCCCGTTGGCCTGCAACTGCTTGCCGGCTTCGTGCCCGGCCTGCTGCTGGCGGGCAGCTTTTCCGCCATGATCATCATCCGAGCCATGGTGACGCCGGGCCTTGCGCCGGCGGTGGATATGAGCGGGATCACCTGGCGCATGCGCATGGCCTCGCTCCTCGACATCGCCCCGATCGGCATTGTCATCCTGTGCGTGGTCGGCGGCATTTTCGCCGGCATCTTTACGGCGACCGAAGCCGGTGTCTACGGCATGATCGCCTCGCTGATCTTCGGCAGCGCCTCAATGCTGATGCGCGGACAGGGGCCGCGCGATGTGCTGGTCATGATGCGCGAATCGCTGCTGGGCGCACTGACGGGAACCGCCGCCGTCTTCCTGCTGATCATCGGCATCGCGGTACTGACGCGGGCCATGGCGCTCAGCCAGCTTCCCAACACCATCGCCGGGCTGATCCTCGACCTTGGTCTCGGCAAGACCGAGCTGCTTCTGCTGCTGATCCTCGTCTACCTGTTCCTCGGAATGTTCATGGACACGCTGGCGATGATGCTGCTCACCATCCCCGTCCTGCTCTCGCCGCTACAGGCCGTCGGCGTGGACCCGCTCTGGTTCGGCGTGTTTCTCGTGGTGATGGCCGAGGTCGGACTGCTGACGCCGCCCCTCGGGATCCTGTCATTCGTTGTCCATCGGATCGCATCGGACCCGGCGGCCAATCTCGGACGTCCGATCTCGCTTCCCCAGGTGTTCGCGGGTATTGCGCCCTTCGCGGTGACGGCGATGGCATTCCTGCTGCTGCTGATCGCCTTTCCGGAAATAGCGACCTGGCTTCCGGAAACGCGGCTCTCCCGATAACCGTCGGACGAGGGGATATCCAGCAGAGCCCGTGCGCCCTTCCCGTAAAGCTTAAAGAGCGGTTGCGCATTCAGGGCGCAACCGCTCCATTTGTCTTGACGCATCTTGGCGGGCGGCAGGTGATTTCATCCGCCCAGGCCAAAGGTTCAGGCTATGTCCCCGAGGATCAGCCGGGCGTGATCGATCAAGGGACGGTCGATCATCTTGCCGTCGAGCCGGACCGCCGCGCCTCTGGCGCTTTCCAGCGCTGCGATGACCCGGCGGGCCCATGCGATCTCGTCATCGCTCGGCGCGAAGCCGGCATTGACCGGCGCGACCTGCGCGGGGTGGATGCACAGTTTTGCGCCGAAGCCCATAGACCGCGCGTGGCGCACGTCGCGCGCGATCACATCCAGGTCGGAGAGCGCCGTGGTGACGCCGTCGATCGGCGGCAGGAGGTCGCCGAGCCTCGAGGCCAGCACGAGTTCGAAGCGGGCATGATCGAGCGCGGGGCTGCCTTCGGGAATGCGGGCATCCGCGCTGAAATCGAGATTGCCGAAGGCAAGTCGCGTCAGACCCGGCACCTTCACCGTGTCGCGCAGCGCGGCAAGACCGGCGACGGTTTCCACCAGCGCCATGAGCGGGCGGGCGGGCAATGTCGCTGCAATATCCGCCATGCCCGCGGGTTCAGCCTTGGGAACCATGATCTCCGCCGCAAGATCGCGCAAAGCCGCGATGTCATCGCCATGCCAGGGCGTGTCGGCGCCATTGATCCGCACGATGCCCGTCCCGCCGTCAGCGAACCATCGCGCGACATGGGCGCGGGCATCATCCTTGGCGTCGGGGCCGACGGCGTCCTCGAGATCGAAGATCACCGCGCCGGCACCGGCGCCGGCGGCCTTTGCGAACCGGTCGGGGCGATTGCCCGGCACGAACAGATAGCTGCGCGGTGTGGCCATCGGCATCACGCTCCGAACACCGCTTCGGCCTTCATCGCCAGTTCGCCGTTCGGGCCTCTCGCCCACAGCGAAAGACTGTCGGGTGTTTCACCTTCCGCAGCCTCCAGCGTGAAACTGTCGTCGACGAAAAGCGGCGCCATGCCGCGAAATTCGAACCGCGCCAGCCTTCCCTCAGGACGGCAACGATGGGCGAAATCCTGCAGCAGCGTGGCGACCAGCGGCCCGTGGACAACGAGGCCCGGATAGCCTTCCTCTTGCGTGGCATAGGGACGGTCGTAATGGATGCGATGGCCGTTATAGGTCAGCGCCGAATAGCGGAACAGCAGGACGGGATCGGGCTTGACCTCTTTCGTCCATGCCGCCCCTTCGGGAGCTGCGGCCGGAACCGGTTTCGGGGCGTCGGCCGCCGGCGGCTCGCGGTAGACGATGTCCTGTTCCTCTTCGATGCAAAGCGTGCCGCCGCTTGAAATACGGTGGCGGACGGTGACGAAGACGAGACGGCCGGCGCGGCCGTTCTTTTCGACGACGTTGAGGATTTCGCTTTCCTTCTCGGCGACCGCGCCAACGGCAAGCGGCGCGTGATAGGAGATGCGGCCGCCGGCCCACATACGTCGGGGTAGACCGGTGTCGGGCAGGAAGCCGCCGGTTTTCGGATGTCCGTCAACGCCGAGGCCGGAGCGGCGGACGAAGGGGGGGAAGAACAGCCAGTGGAAACCCGCCGGCAGCGGCTGACCGGCGACCGGCATGTCCGGCAATTCCAACGTCTCGACGAGTGCGGCCACCCGCTCGGCCAGGATCGTCTCGGTCTTTGTCTCGCGACGCCCGATGGCGCTTTCGGGGCCTGTCATTGCGGCTTCAACGGTCAAATTCTCACTCCTCAAAACCCATTTTGCTTTTGCGCGCCTCCGGACAAAAGTCCCGCCCGCGTTGCAGATCAGTAGATGACCCGTTCTTCCACGAGCCGATCGCGCTCCTTGCGGCCGATGCCCAGAAGCTCGCCATAGACATAATCCTCATGCTCGCCGAGGCCCGGCGTGCCGCGCGTCATGCCCGGCGCATCGCTTGCCGAAAACCGTGCCGGAAAGCCGGCCGCCATGCGGTGGCTTCCATCAGTTTCGGTAACCTCCACCACGCTGCCGCGGCCGCGCATGTGGGGATCGGCGGCGATATCGGCAGCGCGCCAGGAAACATGCGCGGCAATGCCCTTCGCCTGAAGGTCGCGCGCGGCCGCTTCGGCTTCCACACCCGCTGCCCATGCGGCGACGATCGGGTCAAGTGCCGCGCGTGCCTCGACACGCGCCGCTGCGGTAGCGAAGCGGGAGTCCTCCGCAAGCTGCGGATGACCGATGATGCCGGCCAGCGCTGCCCATTCGGCATCCGAGGTGACGGCGATGCTCAGCCAGCGATCTTCCTCGCGCGTGGCATAGAGGCCGTGCGGCGCAAATTGCGGATCGGCATTGCCCATCCGATACTGTTTCATGCCAGCAGACGCCGCTGTTATCGCATCGCCAGCAAGCGACGAGGCAACCTCGCGCGCGGCGATATCGACATGGCAGCCCTCGCCGGTGCGCCTGCGGCGCGTGAGCGCAGCGACGGCGGCGAGCGCCGCATTCATGCCCACCGAATGGTCCATCACATGGCGCATCTCGACCGGCGGTCCGTCGGCATATCCGGTCAGATGCCCGAGACCGCCCCACGCGCCGAACAGCGGCGCATAGCCGGCGAAATGGCTGTCCGGCCCGGTCTGCCCGGACGACGAGACGGAAAGCATGACGATATCATTCTTGACCGACTTCAGAGCTTCATAGCCGAGCCCCAGCCGCTCCATGACGCCAGCGCGGAAGCTTTCGGCCGCGAGATCGGAGCTTGCAACCAGCCGCTTTGCGAGCGCCACGCCCTCGGGATGCTTGAGGTTCAGCCGCACCGACAATTTGTTCGAGGCCACCTGATCGAAGGTCGCCGGGCCCACGCGACCATAAACCGCATGGGGCTTTCGGAAAATATCGGGGCGCAGCGCGGTCTCGATCTTGATGCATTCGGCGCCGAGCTGCGACAGCATATGGGTACAGAACGGACCCGCGGCATGAACGGTGAAATCGGCGATCCTGATGCCGGCAAGCGGTTTCATGCCGAAGCCCTCCGTTTTTCCGCTGCCGAAGAGACAAGCGCCTGATCGGCGCCCGGCTGGGGTGCGGCCGCCGCAAGCCTGGGCGCCTCCGCTCCGAAACGGAACGGCGCGGTCTGCACCGAGATTGCGCCGACACCCGGCCATTCCTGTTTCTGGAAGATGCCGCGCGCGGTTTCGTGCGCGCCGGAAAGCACCTGTTCGGGCGTGTTGTAGCGCGCCATCGGCACGCCGAGCTTCTGCGCGCGCGCCACGATGTCCTCGACATCATGGGCGCGCGCGAAAGCGTGGATTTCGCGGTTGATCATCTCGCCGCGGGCGCTGCGTTCCACGGCGTCGTTGAAGGCGTCATCGGCGGCCCATTCGGGATGACCCATCAGTTCGACAAGCCCGCGCCATTGCCGCTCTTCCAGCGTCAGCAGCTCGACATAACCGTCGCGACATTCGATCACGCCACCATAGCGGAACGAGCGCGTCAGCCGGTGCTCGACCGAACCGTCGCCATAACGCTGGAGCGCGAAGGCGCCGACGGCGAGATTGGCGTCCTGGACAGAAACATCGACGAATTGCCCCTCGCCCGACCAGAGCGCGGCCAGGCCGGCGAGTGCTGCGGCGACGCCGCCCTGCATCTCGGCAAAGTGGCCGGCGATCTTGAGCGGCGGACGATCCGGGAAAAGCGTTGCCGAAAGCCCATTGGGCAGAAGATAGCCCTCGCCGCCGGCGTGAATGAGATTGATTTCCTCGCCCTTCCAGCCCGCCTTCGGGCCGGCCGCGCCGAAAGGCAGCACGGAAAGATGCACAATATCCGGGTGACGGGCGGCAATGGCGGCCTCATCGAGGCCGAGCGCATCGCGTTCGCCAAGCGGCGTGTCGTCGATCAGGATGGCAGCGCCCGCAACCAGGGCATCGAGCTCGCCCCGACCGTCCGTTGTTGCAAGATCCAAAACCACGCTGCGCTTGTCTGCAGCGACATAGGCGAAAAGCGCGCTGCTGCCGTTTTCGAAAAGCGGCGCGCGCTTGCGCAAGGGGCAAAGCCCGGGAGGCTCGACCATGATCACCTCCGCCCCCATGGCGGCGAGCAGGCGTCCGGCCCAGGCTCCGGCAACGCCGCTGGCGTGCTCGATAACCCTGATGCCGCTGAGCGGCGTGTCCTGTTGCATGGCGGGACCTCCTCCTCAAGTCCCGGAGCGCTCCCCTCAAGGGGCGCGCCGGCATTGCGATCGTGCTCCGCCGGCCCCTGTCTCCGGGCCCGGCGGAAACGCTTCATTGTCAGCGTACGACGGGGAGCTCGAGATCGAGCGCGGAACCGTCGAAGAACACCCGAAGCTCGGGATCGCGGCTCGGCAGGATCACCGTCGCAACGCCCGGCGTTGTCACTTCGCCGCGCTGGTTTTCGCCCCAGATCTCCAGATCGACCAGCGCATGGCCATCCTTGACGTATTTGCGCGAGACCTTGCCCTTGCACCAGGTGCTGTCGCCCATCGTGTTGAAGCGGCGCATTTCGGTGCGGACCCGCTTGAGAAAGGCGGCGTCGCCCATCCAGTTGGTCACCAGCGAGGCCATCCACGAGGAGCGCTGCGGCCCGTAATCATAGACGCCGGGCACGCCGACTTCCTTGGCCGTGCTTTCGCGGTGATGGCCGATGCCGGTATATTCGATGCCGCCGCCGGCCTCCGGATTGCGGAAGAAATGCCCCGGATGCTTCATCGCCGCCTGGAAGACCACGCCATGGGTGTGGCCGCGGCCGCAGCCGACGAGGAAGCCCATCGTATCCATCAGCGACAGCGGGCCGCGCACGATCGGGTCGAGGCTCTCGCCTTCCGTCACATCCTCGAAATAGCGCACATTGGCGCCGCGAATGCGTTCCGGCTCGCGCATGATCGCGTCGTCGAGCGCCTCATATTCGTCGGCCGTATATTCGTGGGTCTTGATGTCCTTGTACTTGCCGGCATCGCGGGCGGCCTTGCGCTCGTGGCGGGTGCAGGTGCCGAGCGCGCGGGCAACGAGTTCGCCGCGCTGGTTGGAATAGCTCGCCTCGACATATTGCAGTACCAGGCGGCCGGAGAACTTGCTCTCCTTCTCCTCGACGCCGACGACGCGCTCGATCGCGCTGATGCGGTCGCCGGGACGGATATGGCGGAACAGTTCCCAGTCATTGCCGGCGTAAAAGCCGTGCACGCCCGGCAGGCCCCAGCGGGTGCGCCCGACCCAGCCGAAGGCCATGGGAAACATCGGATGGCCGACCTGCCCGCCATAGCGCGAATTGCGGCCATATTCCTGCTCGCGGTAGAGCGGGTTCAGGTCGCCGATGCCGTTGCACCAGTTGCGCAGCGTATCCGTGGTGGCGTCCTGCAGGTAGGGCCCTTCCGGGCGCAGCTGCAGGCCGATCATGTTGCGGGCGGCCGCAACCGCCTCGTCCGTGATCAGCCCTTCGGCTGGCGCGCCGCCGACGGCTTTCTTGGTCTGTTCCTTGGTGTCGCCCATGGTCACGTGTCTCTCTCCTCTCAAGACGCTCTGCCGACGCTCCCGCGCCGCGTTCAAGCTTCGTTTACTGACCGTCAGTTAATGCATTTTATTTTCTTTGGTCAACGTCTTTTCCGAAAATAATGCATTTTTTGGTCGTTATAGCATGAAATAACCCAGGATTAAGCACAATCCGACCAAGAGACCGGCTAAGGCCTCTCAATAAAATGCATTTTATCCCAGCGAAACATCCGCAGCCGTGGTGATCTCGGCATAGCGCCGCAGACCGGCGAGCGCGAAATCATGCTCTTCAGCGTTGGCCCCGGCGCAGCAGTCTTCCAGCACTACGCAGGCATAGTCGCGGTCATGCCCCTCGCGTACGGCGGCGGAAACCACGCCATTGGTGGAAACGCCGCACAGAATAAGCCGTTTGATGCCCTGGGCGCGCAGCAGCGGCTCCAGCTTTGTGGCGTAGAACGGGCTGACCCGATGCTTGATGATATCCGGATCGCCCTCCTGCGGCGCGAAGTCCGAATAGACTTCCGTACCCCAGCTGCCGAGCTTGAATACCCCGGCATCGCGCGCCTTGGAAAAGACCGGGGAAGTGGGCGGGCACTCGGCATAATTCGGCGAAAAGCCGACGCGGACATAGCCGACCATGACCCCGGCCTCTCGGGCGCGGCGGATGGCAAGCTCGGTATTGGTGTAGATGCCCCGTTCCTGGCATTGCGGAACATAGGTTTTCGCGCCCATCCCGTGCGGGTGAACGAGGTCGTTGAGCATGTCCATGACAAGCAGGATACTACCGGCAGGCATTTGGATCTCCTCTCTGCAATGTTTCGGCGAACCGGCCGGAACAGGCAGAAGGATGCCCTAGCCGGTGTAGCTGGCCTTGAACTCGTCCCAGCCGGCTCGGATGTGGCTGCGCAATGCCGAAAGCATCGCGCCCTCGTCGCGCGACAGGATTGCGCCCAGCATCTCGCGATGCTCTTTGGAGGCGCGATCGATGCGGTTTTCGAGCCTGTTGATCAGGTCGAAGGGGTAGCGGGCCCACAGCGCCCGGACGAAACGCAGCGTCTGCGGCAGGCCGGCGGCGGAATAGAGCACCTCGTGAAAGCGGTAGTTGATGGAGCGCACGGCGTCCTTGTCGTCGCGCGCGGCAGCCGCCTCCAGCTGCGCCTGCAGATCGCGCAGCTCGTCCACCTGCTGCGTGGTCAGCCGCTCCATGGCGCGCAGCGCCAGTTTCGATTCCAGCGTCACGCGCAGATCGACGATCTCCTCCGTCGCATTGATATCGAAGGGCGCGACCGTCGCGCCGCGATGCGAGGTCCCGAGAATGAAGCCTTCCGCGGCAAGCAGCTTCAGCGCCTCGCGCACCGGCGTGATGCTCATGCCGATGCTTTCGGCGATTTCGGCCTGTTTCAGCTTCGACCCGCGCGGAAATTTGCCCGAAATAATGCCTTCTCTGAGATAATCCGCGACCTGCTCTTCCTTGGTCTGATGCTTCAACGTATTGACCTTCCATGAAATTTCGCGAACCACTATACCAGTGCTTCACCGGGATAATGCAATATTTCACGGATTGCTCCAAGCTTTTGGTGCGGCATCCAGACGAAGAATATGTTCCTCGCCTTCAGGCCGTGGATAAATCTCGGCCAGCCGCGGATCATGCGCCGGCAGAACATGGTCGTCGCTGTCGGCAAGGGCGCGGATGGTATCGTGCGCGGCGATCATGTCGGAGGAGTTGAACACCACGGCAAAAGGCACGCCGCGCTCATATTCCTCATAGTAATGGAGCGCGTCGGAGGCGAGAACCACATAGCCGCGCGCGGTCCTGACCCGCACGATTTCCTGTCCCGCGCAATGGCCGCCGACCCAGTGCACCGTCACGCCGTCGGCGATCTCGATTTCGCGCCCGTGCAGGGTGAGCCGGCCGCCATGCAGCAGGTTAACCAGCCGGTTGATCTCATCCGGCGCGTAGGCCCGTCGAAACCACCATTTCTCCATCCACGGGCCAGTGACATAGGCCATTTCTTCGGACTGCATGAAGAAATGCGCGTTCTCGAATGCGTCCAGAAAACCCAGATGATCATAATGCGCATGGGTCAGGATGACGGTATCGGCGTCGCGCGCCGAAACGCCCAAGCGCGACAAAGCCTCAACCGGGCTCAGAACATGGGTATGCCCGTGCTTTTCCGCCTTGGCCGGGTCCATTCCGGTATCAACCACGATCGTCCGGTCGTCGCTCACCAGCAGCCAGGAATAGAAATCCAGCGGCAGGCTGGCCGCCGGATCACTTTCGAGGATGAAGTTCTGCCCGCGCGTCCGCGTCGGGTTGATCGCGTGGCGGATGCCGTAGATTTTCCAGATGGCCTCGCTCATTCCCGCCCCCTTATGCCGCCGATGCGGCGCCGAGATAGGCGTCGATGGCTTCCTGGCGGGCGGCGCTGTCGCTGAGTTCGGCGGCGGTGCGATGACCGACGATCCTTCCGCCGCGCAGGAAATGCAATTCGTCGCAAATCCGCATCGTCATCGCCAGGTTCTGTTCCACCAGCACGATCGCCAGATCGCTTTCGCTGCGGAACGCGCCCAGCCGGTCGAACACCCGCCGAACCAGCATCGGCGCAAGCCCGAGCGATGGCTCGTCAAGCAGCAAAAGCCGCGGCTTCGCCATCAGTCCGCGGCCAATCGCCAGCATCTGCTGTTCGCCGCCGGAAAGCCGCCAAGCGTGCCGGTCGGCCTTGTTGGCGATTTCGGGAAACAGGTCCAGCACCATTTCCGCGCGCGATTTCCGTTCCCTGCCGCTCAGGTGATAGCCGCCAAGCGTCAGGTTTTCACGCACGGTCATGTCGCCGACGATCTCGCGACCCTCCGGCACATAGACGATGCCGCGCTTGACCCGTTCGCGGGCGGAAAGCCCGGAAACGTCCTCGCCCTCAAAGACCTGTCGGCCCTCAGCCGGAATAAGCCCGGCGATCGCCTTCATGATCGAGGTCTTGCCCGCGCCGTTCGCGCCAAGCAGGGCAACGACCGAGCCGGTCGGCACCGAAAACGAAACGCTGTCCACCGCCTGGGCGCTCGCGCCATAGAACACGGAGAGATCCGATATGGTCAGAAGATCAGTCATCGTCGCTCCCCAGATAGATACGGATCACATCCTCGTTTTCGCGCACCTCGGCCGGCGCACCGCAGGTGACGAGTGAACCGAAATTCATCACGTAGATCCGGTCGCAGATCGACATCACGAGATCCATGTCATGCTCCACCACGACCATGACGAGATCGGGCGAGACCAGCCGTTTCAGGCTGCGCATCAGGTCGCGCGTTTCCGAATTGTTGAGACCCGCCGCCGGTTCGTCGAGCAGCAGCACGTCCGGCTTGCCGACGATGGCGCGGGCGATCTCGACAAGGCGGAGCATGCCGGGCGGCAGCTCCGAGGGCAGCTTGCCCGTGACCTGGCCAAGGCCGAGTTCGGTGAGCGCCGCCATCGCGGCCTCGCGCATCGCCGTCATCTCGTTGCGCCCGCGCGCTGTCGGCAGGAAGGCATGGGCCCAGCCGGCGCGATAGTTGCGGGCAACGCCGATCATCACGTTTTCCAGCACGGTGAGATCGGGGCTCAGCGCCACATGCTGGAAGCTGCGCACGATCCCCTTGCCGGCGCGCGCTGCCGGCGGCAGGCCGTCGAGGCTCTCGCCGGCATAGGTGATCGCGCCGCCCTGCGGTCGATAAGCGCCGGTCATGCAATTGAACAGGCTGGTCTTGCCCGCGCCGTTGGGGCCGATCAGCCCGGTGATCTCGCCGGCGCGAAACTCGACATCGAGATCCTTGAGAACGGTGATGCCGCCGAAGGACAACGAAATGCCGTCGCCGCGAAGCGCTTTTGCCATCGCATCCATCACTCGTCTCCCTTTCGCTTGGCCGCAATCGCGCGCAGGCGCGGCAGGTAGTGACCGGCGAGGATCATCGCGAGCAGGGCCACACCGTAAAACACCGGTATCCATGCGCCCGAGGACGAGAGCAATTGCGGCACCAGCGTCAGGAACGCGCCGCCGAGCAGAGCCCGCCACAGGCTGAGGCCGTAGAAACTGACGACGGAACCGACCAGCAGAAAGATCGCCGACCAGAAAGTGAAGCCGCTGGGGCTGACCGTTGATCCGGCAAAGCCGAGCATGGCCCCGCACAGCGCGGCGATACCGCCGCTGATGCCCATGACCGCCACCCGCGCCCATACCTGACGCGTGCCAAAGGCATCGGCGGCAGCCGGATGGGTTTTCGACAGCAGCAGCACAAGACCCTGACGCGAATTGCGCAGCCGCGACACGCCGTAGACGGCAGCCGCAAGCACCAGGAGAGCGACATAATAACGTTGCAGCCCCATCGGGATGCCGGGCACGGCAGGCGTTGCCACATAAAGCCCTTCATAGCCGCCGGTCAGCCCGTCCATATTGTTGATCAGTTCCGGCACGGCAAGAGCCAGCGCCATGGTCGAGACGGCAAGGTAGATCCCCGACAGCTTGCGCGAGGGCCAGGCAAAGGCAATGCCGCTGATAACGCCGAGCGCCAGCGCCAGCGGCAGGCTGAACAGCACAGAAAGGCCGTAGCGCGTGTCCAGCACGGCAACGGAATAAGCGCCGACGGCGGCAAAGAAGGTATGGCCGATCGAGACCTCGCCGCCATAGCGCACCAGGACGCTGACCGACAGCACGCCGATGGCATTGGCAAAGCAGAGGCCGAGCGAAAACACCCAGGACCCGCCGAGCAGGAAGGGCAGAACCAGCAGCACCGCGATCAGCACGAGGTTCAGCGTGTCGCTTCTGAGCGCGAGGCGGGTCGGCAAGATACGTTCGTTTTGCAGGCTTGCGGGATGATCAGACACGGCTGCCTCCTACACGGGCCAGAATGCCGTTCGGAAAGATGTTCAGCGCCAGAAGGATGACGCCCAACAAGAATGTGCTGGAGAACTCCGGCGAGACATAGAAGGTGAAAAGGTTCATCAAAACGCCGATGAGGATGCCGCCGACCAGCGCGCCCGGCAGGCTGGCGAAGCCACCGATGACGGCTGCGGCAAAGGCCTGCAGCATGAAGGAAGCGACCGTGGTGACGCTCAGAAACGTGGTCGGCACGATCAGAAGCGCGCCGACCACGCCGAGCACCGCCGCGACGATCCACGAAAACAGATGGACGGAGCGCAGATTGAGGCCGCAGACTTCCGCCGCGAACGGATTGACCGAGATCGCCCTAAAGGCCACGCCGAGCTTGGTGAAATCGACCACGAAGAACAGAAGCGCGATGGTGATAACGGCAACCGCAAGCACCGTCAGGTCATAGCCGGTAATAAACAGGCCCAGCACCGACATACCGAAACGCGGCACCGGCAGGTCGAGACTGACGATATCGGCCCCGAAGATGAGAAGCGTCGCGCCCTGCGCGATCAGCCCGATGCCGAGCGTCGCGATCGTGGCGGTGAGATCGCTCTCGAACACCAGCGGCGCAATCACCGCATAGGTCAGGCAAGCAATCGCGATGACAGCGAGAATGGCAAGCAGCACGGCCGCGCCCCAGCTCAGCTGCATCAGGGCGCCGCTGGAAAAACCGTAGATCAGGAAGGCGGCGAAGCCGGCGACATTGCCGTGGCTGAAATTGACCACGCGCGACGATTTGAAGATCATCACCAGCCCGAGCGCGCCGAGCGCATAAAGGCACCCGGTGATCATGCCCGACCAGAGCAGCGGAAAGAGGTCGCGGAAGATGTCGCTCATTCGGCCTCTCCCTTGTCGCCCGCCATCACGCCCCGCTCCACCAGTTCGATCACGCCGGGGAAATAGCGTCCCGACAGGTCCGTCGTGGTCGCCATTTCATAGTAACGCCGCGCCGCCGCCGCCGATGGCAGCGCCACGCCGGATTGCTGCGCCAGTTCGAAAACGTAGGAAATATCCTTCAGTACATATTCCGGCGAAAATGCCTTGTCCGGAAATTCCCGCGGCAGCATCGCCTTCATGCCATGATTGCGCAGCACGAAACTGTCGCCCGATCCCTTGGAGACCGCATCCAGCAGCACATCGGCGGCAACGCCCGCCTTTTCGCCGAGCACGATCATTTCCGCCAGCGCCACGGTGTTGGCGAAGACCAGCATGTTGTTGACCAGCTTCAACACCTGCCCCGCGCCGACATCGCCGCCATGGGTGACGTCGGTCGCGATATAGTCGAGCATCGGCCGGATGCGCTGGTAGACGGCATCGGAAGCGCCGACCATGATCGCAAGCGCGCCCTTTTGCGCGGCCTCGCGGGTGCGGGCGACGGGGGCATCGGCGAAACCGATATTGTGCGCGGCAAGGTCGGCCGCCACCTTGCGGGCGGTCGCCACCGGCGTGGTCGACAGGTCGACAACCAGCGAACACCGGCCCGCGGCGGCTGCGATCTCGCCTGCGACAGCCTCGACCTGCGGCCCGCCGGGCAGCGACAGGAATATCACGTCCGCTTGTTCGGCAAGCGCGTTCACCGAGCCGACCCGCTCGGCGCCGGCGTCCTCGACGGCCTTCAGCGCCGTTTCGGACAGGTCGAAGGCGAGAACCTTGCCGTCATGTTTGCGCGCCATGTTGGCACACATGGGCCCGCCCATGACGCCAAGCCCGATAAATCCGATCGTCTCGTTGTTGCTCATCACATCAATCCATCAACATGCCGCCGTTCACGTCGAGAACGGTACCGGTGATCCAGTTGGAGGCGGGCGAGCACAGGAACAGGATGGCCTGCGCGATATCTTCCGGCTGGCCGAAACGGCCGAGCGGCACATTGCCGTTGGCCGAAGGTGCCGCGCGCTGGGTCACTGTTTCCCACATCGGCGTTTCCACCGGCCCGGGCGCGATGATGCTGGCATAGACGCCCTGCGGCGCGCCGGCTTTGGCCACCCATTTCATCAGTCCGTGAACCGCCGATTTCGCCGCCACATAGGACGGGCCGGAGGCAACGCCGCCGATCTTGGCGGCAATCGAGCCTAGCGCGACCATCTTGCCCATGCCCTGCTCGGCCATGACCGGAAACACTGCCCGCACCGGATTGACGACGCCCATCAGGTTGACGTCGAGGATCGCGCGCCATTCCTCATCGGTGCTTTCGCCGAGCGGACGGTGCGAGATCGTGCCGGCGCAGAGAACGAGCGCATCGATACGGCCATGGGTCGCGCGGATATCGGCGACCAGAGCATCCGTTTCTTCCCGCGAGGTCACATCGTAGCGGCGATAGCTGACCGCCGGATGGTCGAACTCGGCCTTATCGGCGATATCTGTTGCGATCACCGTCGCGCCCGCTTCGGCAAGCGCCAGCGTCGTGGCGCGGCCGATGCCGCCGGCAGCGCCGGTTACAAATGCGATCTTTCCGTCCATCCGCGCCGGGGCGCTGACTGGTATCAGGGACATCCCTGTGTTCTCCCGTCATTCAACAATGCAATTTCAAAGGAAATGCGCGCCGCGACAAAGCGCGGCGCGCGAAAGCCATCACTCAGGCTTGGCGTCGAAGACCACGGCGGGATAGGGCCGGAACGGCTGCACCAGTTCAAAACTGTCGCCCTTGGCCTGGATGATGCCTTCCTGGCGGGTGCCGCGATGGTCGCCCGGCTCGAAAGTCACGCCCTTCGCGCCGCCGACATCGGCATCCTTCAGTGTCTCCAGCGCCGCGATCAGGTTTTCGCGGGTCAGTTCGTTGCCGGAGGCCAGAAGCGCTTCGAAGCCCTTGTGGAAGATCGCCGCATTGCTCCAGCCATTGAGGCCGAACACGCCGACCGGATCGTCGGGATAGTACTTCTCGATGGAATCCCGGTAGGCGGCGATATCCGGAACGTCGGAACTGACCGGCAGCAGCCAGGACGAGAAGTAGACGCCGTCCAAGAGATCGCCGGCCAACTTGAAGGTCGACGGATCGGCGGTGAAGAACGGCGCGAACCAGTCGACGTCGAGCCCCTGCAGGTCCGCAGCCTTCAACGCGGCCGCCAGATTGGCGTTGGAACCGAACAGGATCACGGCTTCCGCGCCGGAATTGGCGACGCGGCGGATATGCGGGCTGAAGCTGGTGGTCTTCACGTCGAAGGGGATGGATTCGGCAGGCTCCATGCCGATGTCGGCCATATAGGTGTCGAAGCCGCGCTTCGCCGATTTGCCGAGTTCGTCGTTCTCCCAGAGAAGCGCGATCTTTTCATGACCGAGCGTCTTGATCGCATATTCGGCATTGGATGCCGCCGACCAGCCATAATCCGGCAGCAGCGGAAACACGGTCGGCTCGACGAAGAAGGCGCTGGCGCCGCCGATCGGCCCGACCACGGGCAGATCAACCTCCCGCGCATAGGGCAGAACGGCGACGTTGGTTGCCGTTCCGATCGGCGCGGACAGGGCAAAGATGCCGTCATCCTCGACCATCTGCCGGGTAACGGCGACCGAGCGCGCCGGCTCGTAGCCGTCGTCCTTGGTGATGTAATTGACGGTCCAGCCGTCAATACCGCCATTATCATTGAGGTTCTTGTAATAGGCCTCGGCGGCATGGGTCAAAGTGGCATAGAACGGCACCGGCCCCGTGACCGGCGTGAACGCGCCGATCGTGACAACCTTGTTTTCCGCATCAATGCCGGGATCGGCGGCGGCCAGCGGCCCCGCAGACAACAGCACTGCGCCAATGGCAGCGGCAGAAGCCGCCCTTCTCAAACTCGAAAACATGCAATCTCCTCCCAGACATGTTTCGTTCCTCTATCGCGACGATAACAGTCCCTATCAGCAGGTCAACAGAAAATGCATCTTATTTTCTTTTTTCATGATTTCTACAGTCAGATATCACTCAAAATCTGACATATCATAACCGATTAGGCGGTTCTTCGACCCTCCAATGAAGGTCGTAGAGACTACTCCGGGATAAAATAATGCATTTTAATCTTGTCAAAAAGCGCCGGACCTGACAGACATTGCGCAATTCCGCGCTTCTGACGCGCGGCGCAACGAGGGAGGATTGCATGGAAAGCGGCGTATTGACGGGCAAGAAGGTTCTGGAACTGGGCAGCATGATCGCGGCCCCCTTCGCCACGCACATTCTTCAGCAGCTGGGCGCAACGGTGATCAAAATCGAACCGCCGGCCGGTGAGACCACCCGCAAGCTGGTGCGCGGCGGTCCGAGCGGCAGCTATCTCGCCTTCAACCGCGGCAAGAAGAGCCTGTGCCTCGATCTTCAGTCGGATCAGGGGCGCGAGGTCTTCAACCGGCTGGTGGCGGATTGCGACATCATCCTTCATAACCTCTCGCCGTCCGCGGCCCGCAAGCTCGGCGCGACCTATCAGGATTGCATCAGGCTCAATCCCGACATCATCTTCTGCCACATCAAGGGCTATGGCGAGGGCCCGCTTGCCGAAGAGGTGGCGTCGAACCCGATCGCCGAAGCGGCGACGGGCGTGATGTTTTCCAACCGCGTCGATGGTCGCCCGTCCCGGCTCGGCCCCTCCTATCACGATCAGTTCGCGGGCTGTTATGCCGTGATCGCCGTTCTCTCGGCGCTGCTGTCTGACGACCCCGCCAAACGCAATATCGAACTCGGCCTTTACGAGACCGGGCTACACATCGCCGCGCGCGACCTGCTCGGCGTCCAGCTCAAGTCGCAGCTTCTCGGCCGGCCGGAGACCGAACCCTCGGCGGAATTCAGCATTCCCGGCTACGGCGCATACGAGACCCGCGACGGGCGCTGGGTCTATCTCGTGATGCTGACCGATGACCACTGGCGCAAGTTCTGCGCCGCGGCGGGCATTGCTCCCGATCCCGCGCTTGCCGGCCTGCGCGACCGCAGACGCGAGCGTCCGCGCGTCGAAAAACTGGTGGCCGACGCGGTTGCCGCGCATGATTTCGAGGCGCTGACGGGAAAGCTCGCCAGACATGGCGTCGGTTTCACCGAGATCCTGTCCACCGACAGGGTGCTGGATGCACCGCAGGCCATGGCCGGCGACAAGCTCTCGGAATTCGGCTTCGGCGACTATGATTTCACCACGCCCGATTTCCCGCTCCCGTCGCTTCTGCGCAACGAAGGCCGCGCCGACGCCCCACCTCTTCTTGGCGAGGACACGAGCGAGATCCTGAAAAACCTTGGTTATGAAGAAGACACGGTCCAAGCCATGATTGCGGCAGGTGCCGCCCTGGAAGCTAACCGGGAACAGCCCCTCTGGTCCAAGCCGAAGGCCCAGGCCGAAAAAGGCGGATCCGAATAAACGGGTGGCGGCGGCGAGCGTAGCCCGCTTTTGACTCGCCCCCATCAAAGCCAGACAACGCCAGCGCCGATCGGGCCGACAATCCTCATGGCTCCTCATTCAGTATCATCCTTCATGGCAACCCGACGAAGCGACGTCACGCCTCGGAGAGGCTTGGCGCCTCTCAAACCGTGAACGAACGCTTCGACCAATGATCGAAACGCTCTGTGTCCGCTAGGCAGAACCGCGCCGCCGCGTCACCTTCTCCACGACGGTCAGCACCGCGACATAGAAGACCGCGACGAGGAAGATGCCGATGATCGCCGAGGAGGCCATGCCGCCGAGGACGCCGATGCCGATCGAGCGCTGGGCGCCCGCCCCGGCCCCGGTCGCAAGCGCCAGCGGCATGACGCCAAGCATGAAGGCGAAGGTGGTCATCAGGATCGGGCGCAGGCGCATCTTGGAGGCGCGCGTTGCCGCCTCGAGAAGTGGAACGCCCTGCTTCACCAGCGATTGGGCGAACTCCACGATCAGGATCGCATTTCGGGCGGCAAGGCCGATCGTCGTCAACAGGCCGACCTTGAAGTAGACATCATTGGCCTGACCGAGCAGCAGCGAGGCGACAACCGCGCCGAGAATGCCGATCGGCACGGTCATGATCACCGCTAGCGGCACCGTCCAGCTTTCGTAAAGGGCTGCCAGCGCCAGGAACACGACCAGCGCCGAGAGCGCAAACAGCATCGGCGCCTGATTGCCCGAAAGCCGCTCCTGATAGGAAATGCCGGTCCATGCCGTGCCAAACCCGCCGGGAAGCTCGGCCACCATTTCCTCCATCGCCAGCATCGCGTCGCCGGAGGAAACGCCAAGTGCGGGGGCGCCGCTCAACTGCATGGCGCGGGTGCCGCCATAGCGAGTGAGATTGGCCGGCTCCTGATCCCATACCTGCTCGGCAATGGCGCCGAAGGAGACCATTTCGCCGGCCGAATTGCGGGCATGCCAGAGTTCGATATCCTCTGGCTGGCTGCGGGCAAAGCCCTCGCCCTGCACGATCACCGGCCGCAGTTCGGAGCCGAGCGCGAAGTCGTTCACGTCGCGGCCCGCGAAGATGACGGAAAGCATGGAATTGACATCCGAGATCGACAGACCGAAGGCGGCGGCCTTCTGCTGGTCGATATCAAGCCGGAGCGAGGTCTTGAACGGATCGTCATTACCGCGAAGGCTTGTGACCCGGCCATCCTGCGCAACCTCCTCGACAAGCGTATCGGCCGCGGCAGCAAGGGCCGCCTGCCCCTCGCCGGACTGGTCGACAAGATACATTTCGAAGCCGGAAGACGCTCCCATGCCGGGAATGGCCGGCGGCTGCAGGACATAGACCGTACCGGCGCGGCCCTGCGTGTAGAAATAGCCGTTGGTGCGGTTGACCAGTTCGGCAGCGCCATGGCCCTGCCGGTCCTCGTATTCCTTCAGCTTGATGAACACCATCGCATTGTTCTGCCCCGATCCGCCAAAGCTGAAACCGAGCACGGAAAAGACGGAATCCACCGTGGCGGCTTCCTGCTCGACCAGATAGCGCTCGACGTCATCCACCAGAGCCTGCGTCTGGGTCGCCGTAGAGCCCTCGGGCGTCTGCACCATAGCCAGCAGAACACCCTGATCCTCCTGCGGCAGGAAGGAGCTTGGCAGTTTTTCGTAGAGCGCCAGAACGGCCCAGCTCAATGCGATGAGCAGCAGCACAAGACGGAAGGGCCGCTTGACAAGCTTCCCGACCACCGCGCCATAGCCGCCCGTTGCGCGGTCAAGCCCGACATTGAACCACCGGGCCGGCGCAAACCATACCTCATCAGGCTTTCTCGGCTTGAGCAGCGTGGCGCACATGGCCGGCGTCAGGATCAGCGCGACGCCGAGCGACAGCACCATGGCCGTGACGATCGTGATCGAGAACTGGCGATAGATGATGCCCGTGGCGCCCGCCATGAAGGCCATCGGCAGGAATACTGCGGACAGCACCAGCACGATGCCGACCAGCGCCGAGGTGATTTCACCCATGCTCTGCTCGGTCGCCTCGACGGCGTTCTTGCCGGTCTCCTCCATCACGCGCTCGACATTCTCGACCACCACGATGGCATCGTCCACCAGAAGTCCGATCGCCAGCACCATGGCGAACATCGTCAGCGTGTTGATGGTAAAGCCGGTTGCAGCCATCACGGCGAACGTGCCCAAGAGCACGACCGGAATGGCGACCACCGGAATAAGCGTTGCCCGCCAGCTTTGCAGGAAGACGAGAATGACCAGAAACACCAGAAGAACGGCTTCTCCCAGCGTTGCATAGACCTGCCCGATCGATTTTTCGATGAAGGGCGAGGTATCGTAAGGGTAGACGACCTCCACCCCTTCCGGCAGCGCGGAGGACAGGCCGTCAATGGTCGCGCGCACGGCTGCGGCGGTATCCACCGCATTGGCGCCGGTGGCGAGGTTGACGGCAAAGCCGCTCGACGGCGCGCCGTTGAACCGCGCGGACATGCCGTAGCTCTCCTGCCCGATCTCGATCCGCGCCACGTCGCCAAGGAAAACGGTCGAGCCATCGGCATCGACCCTCAGGAGAATGCTTTCGAACTCGTCGACGGAGGAAAACTGCGATTGCGACGACAGTGAGAGCGTCAGCCGCTGACCGTCCGGCGCGGGTTGGCTGCCGAGATCGCCAACGGTGACATTGGTGTTCTGTTCGGCCACGGCCGCCGTCACGTCCGCAGGCGTCACCTGGTACTGCATCATCTTCATCGGATCGAGCCAGATGCGCATGGCATAGCCTGAACCGAAGGTGTTGATCGAGCCGACACCCGGCGTACGCTTGACCGGATCCTCAATGACCTGCGCAAGAATGTCGCCGAGCTCCGGCGTGGAGAAACGGCCATCACGCGATGTTATGGCGCCGACAAGCAGGATCGAAGACGTGGAGCGCGCGACATTGACGCCGCTGCGCTGCACGGTGTCGGGCAGTTGCGACGAGACGAGCTGAAGCTTGTTCTGCACCTGCACCTGAGCGATATCGGGATCGACGCTGTCATCAAAGGTCAGCGTCACCTGAGCGCTGCCCGGCGATGAGGAGGATGTCATGTAAAGCAGGCCTTCCAGCCCCGTCATGGCATCCTCGATCACCGTGGTGACCGAGGCCTCGACGATTTGCGCCGAAGCACCGGTATAGTTGGCGCGGATGCTGACGGTTGTCGGCGAGATCTGCGGGTATTGCTGGATGGGAAGCGACGACAGACCAACAACGCCGGCAAGCATCACGACAATCGCCAGCACCCAGGCGAAGACCGGGCGGTAGATGAAGAAGCGGGCCATTGGGCGTTACTCGCTCTGGGAGGGGGGCTGGGATGAACCGGCGTCGGCGGACTGCTCGCGTATTACGCCGGCAGCGTCGTATTCCACGGCAACCGGCACGACATCCATCCCGACGCGCAGATTCTGGAACCCGTCGACGATCAGTTGGTCGCCGGCCCTGACGCCCTCGACCACGATCCACTGGTTCTGATAGGTTCCGGTCTCGACAAGCTTGCGCTGCGCGGCCTTGCCATCCTCCAGCACCCAGGCCGTCAACTGGCCGGAGCGATCGCGGGTCGCGGCCGACTGGGACACCAGAATGGCATTCATGGTGCCGATTTCCATGCTGCCGCGTACGAACATGCCAGGCAGCAGCAGATGATCCGGATTGTCGAAGCGAAACCGCCGGTCGACGGCGCCGGTGGACATTGAAACGGTAAAGCCGGGCGACAGCAGCTCGCCCTCGAAATCATAGCTGCGCCCGTTTTCGAGCGTCAGGCTTGCGCTGAGCGTGTCGTGCACATCAAGAAGCCCGGCCTCGATGTCGTCAACAACCCGGAGGATCCGCGTCGATGGTTCGTACATATCGACATCGATGGGGTCGAGCTGGATGACGGTTGCCAGCGCATCCGCCTGCGCTGCGGAGACGAGGTCGCCGATGGAGACGGTTGCAACGCTGGCAACGCCGTCGATCGGGCTTCTCACCGTCGTCCAGCCAAGTTCCGCGCGCGCAACGTCAAGGGCCGCCTCGGCCGCCTTCAGCTGTGCCGTGGCCCGTTCAAGGTCCGCCTTCCGGCTTTCCAGCTCCGCCTGCGACAGGCCCTGCCCGACCAGGCGGTCAGCGCGTTCATAGGCCAGACGCGCCTGCGACTGCGCGGCCGTCGCGGCGCTGACATCGGCTTCCGCGCTCGCGAGGGCGGCCTGGTAAGTCGTGTCATCGATCCGGAACATCGGATCGCCGGCTTCCAGCGTCGTGCCTTCCCGGTACAGGATTTCGGTGACCGTACCGCTGACGCGCGGACGTATGCCAACCCGCTGCACGGCAACAGCGCGCCCGGGCAGGGTGACGATACGCGGGACATTCTCGCGCTTCAGTTCGATCACGCCAACCTTTTTCGGTGGCATCTGCTGCTGGGCCGCGGCGGGGGCCGCGGCGACAGCACAGGCTACCAGAATGAGGGCGAGAAAGCTTGAGACCGGATTCGGCATGATGTCCTCGACATTGAACGACTGGTGAAAATGATGTTGATCTGTGAGAAGGAAAAGATCACTATTGCACACTATGCAAAACATGCACTAAGGGCAATAAAGATAATGTCGACGCCGAGCCAATCAAGCCTGCGTGATCGCCGACGCCTTCAGACCTTGCGGGACATCCAGCTCGCAACGCTCAGGTTGATCAGCAGGCACGGCCTCGATCAGGTCTCCACCGAGATGATCGCGGATGAGGCCGGCATCAGCAGGCGAACCTTCTTCAACTACTACGCCAACAAGGAAGCGGCCGCGCTCGGACCGCCGCTGGAGATGGACAAGGAAAGCGCAGAACGGTTTTCCGCATCGAACGGCCCCCTTGTGGAAGACCTCGCATGGCTTCTAAGCGATCTCATCGGCATCAACGACACCAACAGGGTGCGCATCCGGGCAATCAGCGACGCGGCAGAGCGGCACCCGGCGCTCAGGCGGGCATTTCTCGCCTCGCGGGAGCAGATCACACGGCAGATCGCGGACCTGCTCGAAGCCCGCCTCGGCCCCGACTCGGCTTTTCTGGCGCAGGTTCTGGCCGAACTCTCCGCCCGCATCGAGGCGCACGCCTTCAGCGTCTGGTCGCACGACGAGGCCATGAGCCTGGACGATGTGGTCGACTATGTTGCGACCGAGATGCGCAGGCTTGGCGCTGCGCTACGCTCCTGAATTGGGTTGGGCGGATTGTGTTCCCGCCCGCCCTTTCCGGGTTCGGACATAGCCGACGTTCGCAGCGGATCATGCCCGTCCGCAAGCGCCCTTCCGTCTACAGCTATTGACAAATCGCTGCCATCCGGGCCGGACGATTTGCCACACGCCGCGCCGATGCGGAATCGAAAACGCTGGAAAAGTCCGTGAAAGCGAAGAAAAACACGCGGTTTTCTGCTCGGACCGTGAGATTTTTAGGCTTTCGTCATTATTGTTCACTTTACTCCTAATTTGTTGACATTTGTAATTTTGTTCCTTACCCATTGACGGGCTGTTTTGTATTTGGGGCCGCGATGGCGGGAGGAGCCGGCGCGGTGGTCAACAATCAGAAAGGGAGGAAAAAATGACTTTACCGGAAATGAAAGGGCTGCCCGCCGGCAAACGGCGGGCTCTTTGGCTGGCAGGCTCCGCCGCGTTGGCCTTGGCATTGGCGACGGGTTCGCCCCATGCGGAGGAAGCCACAGGGCAAGCGCCGCAACTGAAAGAGATGGTCGATGCCGGCGAACTGCCGCCGGTGGCCGAACGGACGGGCACGCACGCCGAGGTCATCAAGCCGCTCGATGAAATCGGCACCTATGGCGGCGAGTTGCGGATCGGCCTGCGCGGCAGTTCCGACCACAATCACATTCTCCGCGTGGTCGGTCCCCAGGGGCTTGTGCGCTGGGACCCGCAATATACCGAAATCGTTCCGAACGTGGCAGAAAGCTTCGAAGTCGGCGAGGATGCAAAGGTCTTCACCTTTCACCTGCGCGAGGGGATGAAGTGGTCCGACGGCACCCCGTTCACCGCCGACGACGTGCTGTTCAACATGGAGGACCTGGTTCTCAACGACGAATTCGCGCCAACCCCGCTGCGCTATACAACCGACGGCAGCCCGGTCAGCGTGGAAAAGCTTGACGAGCACACGGTGCGCTTCACCTTCACGCAGCCCTACGGCGATTTCCTGGCGGAGCTCGCCAGCCCGCTCGGGCAGCATCCCGTGCTTTACTCCAAGCATTATTGCTCGCAGTTTCACCCGGATTACAACGAAGCCATCGATGAGGCCATCGCCGAAAATGGCGCAACCGACTGGCAGAACCTGTTCCTGCAGAAATGCGGAGACCTGGAAATTCCGGCGCGCTGGGGCAACCCTGACAGGCCGACGCTCGACCCCTGGGTGGTCAAGGAGCCCTATGTCGGCGGCGCGACGCGGGTGGTTATGGAGCGCAACCCCTATTTCTGGCAGATCGATACGGACGGCAACCAGCTTCCCTATATCGACCAGCTCGTCGGCTCCATTGATCAGGATGTCGAAAGCCTCATTCTGGCGGTCATCGGCGGACGCATCGATTTCGGTCTCCGCCACATCGACCCGCCGTCCAACAGGCCCGTTCTGGCGGAAAACCGGGAGGCTGGTGACTACCATTTCTTTGAAGCGGCCCCTCCGGGCGGTTCGAACATGGTGGTCAATCTCAACCTGACCCACAAGGATCCGAAATGGCGGGAGCTCTTCCGGCAAAAGGACTTCAGGGTCGCGCTTTCGCTGGGGATGGACCGCCAGGAGATCATCGATACGGTCATGCTCGGCGATGGCGAAGCATGGCAGCAGGGGCCTTTCGAGGACCATCCCTACTTTCACGAGAAACTTGCAACGCAATATCTGGATTATGACCCGGAGCAGGCCAATGCGCTGCTTGACGGCCTCGGTCTCGACCAACGCGGCCCCGACGGCACCCGTCTCATGCAGGACGGCACCCCCGTCAAGTTTCAGATCGACGTGATCCCAACCTTCGATCCCATGTGGGTCGACGCTTTGCAACTGATGGAACAGCAGTGGCAGGAGATCGGCGTCGATGTCGACGTCAACCCGCTGGAACGCACCTTCTTCTATGAGCGCAGCTCCGTCGCCAACGATCACGATGCCGCCATCTGGAATGCAGAACAGAGCTGGGTTCCCGGCCAGATTCCTCAGCATATCGTTCCGGTTCACCACGACAGCCGCTGGGGCATTGCCTGGCGTGACTGGTACCAGAGCGGCGGAGAAAAGGGCGAAGAGCCGCCCGAGAGCGTGAAGAAGCGCCTCGAACTTTACGATCAGGCCCGCGCGACAGCCGATCCACAGAAGCGTATCGAACTGATGCAGCAGGTCGGCGACATCGCGGCTGAGGAATTCGAGGTGATCGGCCTCTCCAAGGCTGTCCCGACCTATGGCATCGTCAAGAACGGATTGCGCAACGTGCCTGAGTCCATGCCGAGTTCCTGGTACTACGCAACGCCGTCACCGACACTGCCCCAGACCTGGTTCTGGGCAAAACAGCCGTAAGAATCCTGAACCGAACGGCGGCGGCCGAATGAGGGCGCCGCCGTTTAGCACCCTAGCATGAGAGAGCGCCGAAATGCTTTTTGCATACATCCTGCGCAGGATATTCTGGTCGATACCGTTCCTGTTCGCGGTCTCGCTGATCGCCTTCGCACTGATCACCGCGCCGCCGGGCGATTATCTGACCACCTTCGCGGCAACGCTGGCGGCATCGGGCGATGTCGTCGATCAGGCGCGGCTCGACGCGCTGCGTGAGCGCTATGGCTTCGACCAGCCATTCCTTGTCCAGTACTGGCACTGGATCTCGGGCGTCCTTCACGGCGACTTCGGCATTTCCTTCGAGTGGCAGCAACCCGTCTCCACGCTGATCTGGGAACGCATGGCGCTTTCGGTGACGCTGGCGCTGTCGACGCTCGCTTTCACCTGGGCGCTGGCCTTGCCGATCGGCATCTATTCCGCCGTCCGAAAATATTCGATCGGCGATTATGTCTTTTCAACGATCGGCTTCATCGGCCTTGCAACGCCGAACTTCCTGTTCGCGCTGGTGCTCATGTATGTCGCGGTCGTCCATTTCGGGGCCGATGTCTCGGGCCTGTTTTCCGATCAGTATCAAGACGCCCCATGGAGCTGGGGCAAGCTCATCGACCTCGCCAAGCACATCTGGATACCCGTCATCATTCTGGGCACCAGTGCCACGGCAAGTCTTGTCCGCGTCATGCGCGCCAATCTGCTGGATGAGCTTCACCGCCCCTATGTAACGACCGCCCGCGCAAAGGGCCTGTCGGAGTGGCAGTTGATCCTGAAATATCCGGTGCGCATCGCAATCAACCCCTTTGTGTCGACCATTGGCTGGGCCTTTCCGCAGTTGATTTCCGGCGCGGTCATCACCGCCTTCGTGCTCTCGCTGCCAACCGCCGGCCCGCTGATGCTGCAAGCGCTCCTGGCGCAGGACATGTATCTCGCCGGCGCCTTCATCCTTCTTCTTTGCTGCCTGTCGATCGTGGGAATGCTCGTCTCCGACATCCTTCTCGCGCTCATCGACCCGCGCATTCGCTACCGGTGACCCCATGACAGACGAAGCATCTCTCGACCCCCGCTCCATCGTCACCGCCAAGGAGGACCAGGCGTCCCAATGGCGTCTGATCTGGCTCACCTTCCGGCGTCACAAGCTGGCCATGACGGGCCTCGTGATCGTCAGCCTGTTCTATCTGATCGCGATCTTTGCGGAATTCCTGGCGCCGTTCGCGCCGAACCAGACATCGTCCGCCAACATCTTCCACCCGCCACAGGCGCTGCACTTCATTGATGCTAGCGAGGATGGCGGCTGGCGCATCCGCCCCTATGTCACAGGCATGGATTTCAAGCGTGACCCGTTCACGCTGCAGACGACCTATACGGCCAATCCGGACAAGAAGATCTACATAAACATCTTCGGCAAGGGCGAAGCCTACGAGCTCTGGGGCCTCATTCCCATGGAGCGCCATCTGATCGCCCCGGCAGACAGCGCAGAACGCTTCTACCTTCTGGGCGCGGACCGGCTTGGCCGCGACATGCTGAGCCGCATCATCTACGGCACCCGTATCTCCATGTCGATCGGGCTTATCGGCGTCGGACTGAGCCTCTTTCTCGGTCTGCTGCTCGGCGGTATATCGGGCTATTTCGGCGGACGGATCGACATGCTGATCCAGCGCGTCGTCGAGCTTATCCTGGCACTGCCGACCATACCCATCTGGCTGGGCTTAAGCGCGGCCTTGCCGCAAAGCTGGTCACCCTTGACCCGCTATTTCGCGATCACGGTAATCCTTTCATTGGTCGCCTGGACGGAACTGGCACGCGTGGTGCGCGGGCGCTTTCTGGCGCTCCGAACCGAGGATTTCGTCACCGCCGCCCGGCTTGACGGCGGCAGTCAGGGGCGCATCATCTTCCGGCACATGATGCCCTCCATGGTCAGCCACATCATCGCCTCGGTGACGCTGGCAATCCCGGTCATGATCATTGCCGAGACCTCCCTCTCCTTTCTCGGACTGGGACTGATGCCGCCGACGATTTCCTGGGGCGTTCTCCTGAAGGAAGCGCAGAATGTCCGCTCGATCGCGCAGGCCCCGTGGCTGTTCGCGCCGGGCGGTGCGGTCTGCCTTGCCGTTCTGGCGCTCAACTTCCTCGGTGACGGTCTGCGGGATGCCGCCGATCCGTATTCCCAGGTCACGCATTGAAGCGAGTTTGCACATGACCCAGTCGAACGAAGAGACCGTTCTCGAGATCAAGAACCTGACGACGGAGTTTCCCGGCCGCGAGCAGAACTTTCGCGCCGTGGACGATGTCTCGATCGAACTTCATGCCGGCAAGACGCTTTGCGTCGTCGGCGAAAGCGGCTCAGGCAAGAGCGTGATGTCGCGGTCGATCCTGCAGATCGTGGACAAGCCCGGCCGGATCGCCGGGGGCCAGATCCTGCTCCACCGACACCGCACGGCCAAGGGCAGCGGGGAGGAAGAGGTAATCGACCTTGTCCAGCTCGACCCCAAATCGCAGGCGATCCGCAACATCCGCGGCCGCGATATCGCGATGATCTTTCAGGAGCCGATGAGTTCGCTCTCGCCGGTTCACCGGATTGGCGACCAGATTGGCGAAGCGATCCGCCTGCACGAGCATGTCAGCAAGAAGGAGGCGCGCCTGCGCACGCTCGAACTGCTGCGCAAGGTCGAAATTCCGCGACCCGAGACCGCCATCGACGCCTACCCCTTCGAATATTCAGGCGGCATGCGGCAGCGGGCGATGATCGCCATGGCGCTCGCCTGCAATCCGTCGGTGCTGATCGCCGACGAGCCGACCACGGCGCTGGACGTGACCATCCAGGCCGAAATCCTGGCGCTGATCCGCTCGCTGCAGAAATCCAGCAACATGGCCGTGCTGTTCATCACGCATGACATGGGCGTGGTGGCGGAAATCGCCGACGAGATCGCGGTGATGCGCTTCGGCAAGGTGGTCGAGCGCGGCGATGTTCACGCGATCTTCGAAAACCCGCAGCACGACTATACCAAGCGCTTGCTGTCGGCGGTGCGCGAACTCGACAATCCCTCGCAGCGCCGCCTAGCCATGCGCGAAAGTCGCCCGGTGGGAGCGCCGTGCCTGGTTTCGGACGGTATCCGCAAGGAATTCTACTACAATCACGGCTTTCTGGGGCGCAAGCGCGGCAGCATTGTTGGCGTCGATACCGCCAGTCTCGAGCTCCGCACCGGCGAAAATCTCGGCATTGTCGGCGAGAGCGGCTCGGGCAAGACCACGCTGGGGCGCTGCCTGCAGCGCGTTTACAATGTCACCGATGGTCGCGTGCTTTACACCAATGCCGAGGGCAGGACGACCGATCTGGCGCCGCTCGGCGACAACCAGCTCAAGCCCTATTGGCGCGATATTCGCACCGTGTTCCAGGACCCCTTCGCCTCGCTCAACCCGCGCATGACGGTCGGGCAGATCATCGCCGAGCCGCTGGTGGTCGAAGGCAAGCTGACAACCGCGCAGATACGCGACCGGGTGATGGAACTGCTCGAACTTGTAGGCCTGCCGACGCTTGCCTATTCGCGCTTTCCGCATGCCTTTTCGGGCGGCCAGCGTCAGCGCATCTCCATTGCCCGCGCGATTGCGCCCAATCCGCGGATCATCATCGCGGATGAGGCGACATCGGCGCTCGATGTCAGCCTGCGCACGCAGATTCTCGACCTGCTGCTCGATCTTCAGGACAAGCTGCATCTCAGCTACATCCTGATCAGCCACGACATTGCCGTCATCCGCTATTTCTGTGATCGTCTCGCCGTCATGTACAAGGGGCGGATCGTCGAGACCGGCGACACGGAAGAGGTCTGCACCAATCCGCAGCACGATTACACCAAGGCTCTTCTATCTGCCGTGCCGTCCGCCGATCCGCGCCGACGCGGCATGGCGCAGCGTTTCCGCTATCAGGAAGCAAACTGAGGACGTTTCATGAAAATTACCGATATCAAAACCTATCTGATGCAGGTTGGCGCCCGGCCCGGCCTGAGCGGTGCCGAGGGCTCGTTTCGCGGATCGCGCAACTGGCTGTTCGTCAGGATAGAGACGGATGAAGGCATCAGCGGCATCGGCGAGTGCTCGGGCTGGCCGCGCGTCATCGAGCGCGCCGTCCTTGATTATCGCTCCATCCTGATCGGCGAAGATCCCCGCGACATCGACCGACTGTGGCAACGCCTGTTCGTGGGCTCGATGGGGCACGGCATGGTTGGAACCGTGGGCGGGGGCGCGCTCACCGGTATTGAAATGGCGCTATGGGACATCAAGGGCAAGGCACTCGGCCAGCCTGTCTGGAACCTTCTCGGCGGAAGGTTCCGCGATCGCATTCAGGTCTATGGCCACGCCAAGAAACCGGAACGCGCCCGCGAATTGCTGGAGCGCGGCTACAAGGCCGTGAAGGTTGGCTTCACCGGCGCTGTCGACCTCGACCTCGTCGGGGCGATCCGCGATACGATCGGACCCGATATTGATCTGATGGTCGATGCCCATGGGCCATCCTGGATGACCACGCGCGACGCGATCCTGGTGGGCCGCGAACTCGAGCAGCACGACCTTCTGTTCTACGAGGACCCGATCGCGCCGGAAAATCTCGACGCTCTGGAACGGGTGCGCGATCAGGTGGCGATACCGCTGGCTGCCGGCGAGCGGGTCAGCACGATCTACGGCATCCGTCCCTACGTCCAGCGCCAGCTCGTCGATGTGATCCAGCCGGATACCGGCCGCGCCGGCGGCATCACCCAGATGCGCAAGATGGCGGCCATGGCCGAGTCGAACTACATCACCATGGCGCCGCATTCCGGCTCGCTCGGACCCGTCGCGGAATTTGCCGCGCTGCACGTCATGGCCACCATCCCGAACGCGCTCATGCTCGAGCGTGTCGAGTTCGACTGGCAGGGCCGCTATGAGGTTGTCGATCCGGTGCTGAAGGTCGAGGACGGCCATCTGCCCGTGCCGGACGCGCCGGGGCTCGGCGTGGAACTGGTCGAGGAGGAGATCGCCAGATATCCGAGCGAGCGCAACGTCTCGGACATGCCCCAGAATGATGGCGCCTACGAGCCGGGCACGGTCGATGAATGTGTCTACTTCCAGACGCGTCTGCGCCGCGGTTCGCGCCTCCGGCTGAAAAGAACCGGCGACAAATAGCCGTTTCAGAATCGCCAGCAAATACGGCCGGGGAATGCTCCCCGGCCTTTTTCGCCCTTGAACCATGATTTCCGCTCGGAATGGCCGATAAAAGCGCGGCAGGCTTTTCAGCTAAAAAACCGACATCCTCTTTCCCGACCCTCTTTTTCAGCGCCCTCGTGGGAAAGCCGCCTCGCCTCCGCTAGAGCATTTCCGGTGAAAACAGAATCACCAGAAATGCTCTATCTATTTGTTTTGGCGCATTTTCGCGGACGTCAGGTGATTCCACCTGACTGCGAAATGCTCTAGCGAATACGTATGGGGCCCTGGTAGTCGGTGGCAACAAACCTCCCGCCCTGATAGAACGCCTCGACCTCGCTTTCATCGCTTTCGGCAAAAGCTTCGGGTGCGGCGCGTTCGACAATCATGTCAACGGGAGCGTAGCCAAGCTTTTCTGCCGCGGAATTGTCCCACCAGCTTCCGCCGCCCTTCGAAACGCCGAATACGGTCGTGACATCGACGTCTTCGTGGGTCAGACCGATGAGAACCAGTTGCCGCAGGTCCGCCGGGCTGACCCAGATTTCCAGAGCACGCGGCGTCTTTGGACGATCGGCCGAATTGCCGATGCGGATAATGAAACTCCTGAGTCCGTATTTGTCGTAATAGAGTCCTGCCAGAAGTTCGCTCCAGCATTTTGACAGACCGTAAAGCCCGTCCGGCCGCATCGGACTTTCCGGCGAAACCCGGGTGGTGCGGGGATAAAACCCGACGGCATGATTACTGGACCCGAGCACGATCCGGCCGATGCCGGCGACCCGCGCGGCCTCGTAAACAGTGGAAGTTCCGCGCACATTGATTTCCAGAATATCGTCAAGCGACGCTTCCCTGGGGATACCGGCGAGGTGAACAAGCCCGTCCAAACCGGCAAAAGCCGTCTCGAGCGAGGCCTGGTCCAGCATGTCGACGGCGCGGAATTCCTCGTTTTCAGCGAGTTCGGACGGGGCGTTCAGGTCCAGGACGCGGATCGACCTCACCCTTTTCGACAGCTCGCGCCGCAGAGCCGTCCCGACACGCCCGGACCCGCCCACAATTCCGATATTCATCTGACCAATTTCGGGCATGAGGCCTGTCTCCGCTTGTTTCAATTGATTGTTTTTATATGAATATTGCGATTATTGTCAATATTTGTAAAGATAAGGTTCAGATCGGACAATACCTGTCACGAGGCCAGCTCAGAAAGATCGATCGTGCATGAATAAAGAAAACAGAACGCCCGCCGAACAGCAATTAACGATCTCCCGTGGCGGCCTGACGATTGAAGTCTCCGAATATGGCGCCCGGCTGACCAGGTGCCTCGTGCCGGCGAGTGACGGCAGCATTGCCGATGTCGCGCCCGGCATGGACAGTGCGGAAGATTATGCGGCACGCGGCGGAACCATGGGCGCGGTTCTGGGTCGCTATGGCAACATCATCAGCGACGCCAAGGTCGAGATCGGCGGAAAGACATACGCCCTGTCGGCCAACAGGCCACCGCACAGCATGCATGGCGGGGCCGGCAATTTCGGAACCCGGTTCTGGAGCGGCGACAAGATCGACGCCGGTACGATCCGCCTGTCGCTGGAAAGCCCCGACGGCGACCAGGGATGGCCCGGCCGCGTGCGCGCGGCAGTCGAATATGGGCTGAGCGAAAACCGCGAACTGACGATCGAAATGACGGCGCACTCAGACCGTGACACCTATCTCAACATGCTTTTCCACGGCTACTGGAACCTTCGCGGCCATGGCTCGGGTTCCGTGCGGTGCCACCGTCTCAGGATTGCCGCCGATCACTATCTCCCCAAACGGGCGGATGGAGCGCCCGATGGGCGGATGATGTCTGTCACAGACACGCCGTTTGATTTCACGCAGGCACGGGAGATCGGCGAGGGCATAGACCGGCTTGGACGCGGTTACGCCCACAATCTCTGCCTTGACCGGAAAGCGCCGGAAGCGCTGGGGGAAGTTGTCAGACTGGCCGATCCCTCAAGCGGACGCGCGCTGGCGCTTTCAACCGACCAACCCGGCGTCCAGCTTTTTACCGCCAATCTATGGTCGGGGCTGAAAGGCAAGGGCGGCGCGATCTACAACGCCCATGACGCGGTGGCGCTGGAAACCCAGCTTTATCCCAACACCCCGAACACGCCGTCCTTCAAGCCGCAGCTCATTCGGGCCGGAGAGACCTACAGACACCGCATGGTCATCGCGTTCCACGCGCTCGATCCGGCAAATATCGATAATTTTCTGAATGCGCCGTTTTGAGACGCAGCCCGCCTCTGGGCCGTTGCCTCAGATGCCCTCGAACATGCGCTTTCTGGCATTGACGATATGGTTCTTCATGGCGTCAAAGGCGTCATCTTCCTTCTGCGCCTTGATCGCCTTCACGATCATCTCATGTTCCTGCTGGACGGCGCGGAGATGCGGCTCGGACCGGCGCATGCTCAGGCTCCTGGTGACATTCATACCGGCGATGACGTGTGAACGCAGCGAAGCCTCGATGGAACTGTGATAGTGATTTTTCGTCGCGATCGCGATGGCATTGTGCAGCTCGAAATCTTCCTCGGCCCCGAGCCGTCCTTCGGCAACGCACTTGTCCAGCACGGCCATCGCCTCATCGATGCGCGCGAGATCCTCGTTATCGCGCCGAAGCGCTGCCAGCGCCGCCGTTGCGGGCTCAAGGCCCGCCCGGAACTCGAAGCAGCGCTGAACATCGGCGAGCGACCCCACCGGCACCAGTTGCAGCACCTCGACATCGGGCCGCCGCTGAACATAGGAACCGGACCCCTGACGGGAGACGATCAGCCCGTCATCGCGCAAGCGCTGCAAGGCCTCTCGAACAACAGGACGCGAGGCCTCGAACCGCTCCGACAGATCCATTTCGGAGGGAAGGCGACTCTTGACCGGAAACACATTGCTGGCGATCAGTTCAACGATCTTCTCGTAGACGACGCCGCTCATGCGACCGTTTATATGCGTTTCCGACTGTTCTTCATCCAAGGTCGCTGCCATGCCTTCTTTCCGGTTTAGCGTCCGTTTTTCTGCCGCCAGTCGCCGAAAGCCTTCTGCGCTTCTTCATCGGGCGGATAGATACCAAAAATTGACGAACCTTCCACAACTTTCTCATATACGAAGTCCTCGAAAGCGGTCTGCTCGAACGCCTCGTCTGCGACTTCCTGCGCAATATGCTGGGGAATAACTACCACACCTTCCTGATCGCCGACAATGATGTCACCGGGGAAGACGGGAACATCGCCGCAGCCAATCGGTACATTTATGTCAGTTGCGTGATGGCGGATCAGATTGGTCGGGGCGGAGGGCGTCCGATGGTAGGACGGAAAGGGCAGCTTGGCGATGTCGGGCGTATCGCGGAAGCCGCCATCGGTGACGATGCCGGCAACACCGCGCTTGTAAAGTCGGGTGACGAGAATACCGCCGGCCGAGGCGGCCGAAGGATCCTTGCGGCTGTCGATGACCATCACCGCGCCGGCGGGGCATTCCTCGATGGCCTTGCGCTGCGGATGTTCGCGGTCCTCGAACACCTTGATGTCATCGAGATCTTCGCGCGCAGGGATATAGCGCAGCGTATAAGCTGGCCCGACCATGCGCGGGGCGTCAGGGTTGATCAGGCCCGACCCACAGATGAAGGTGTTCCGGAAACCGCGCTTAAACAGCACTGTCGTCAGCGTGGCTGTCGAGATCGACATCAGCTTCACGCGCATATCTTCATTCATCACAGGCATCGAAAACTCCTCCGTGCATTTTCCTCGATGGGCATTCCGGGACAGTCTCGTACGTGCCCGCAGCGCATGATCGACCTCTAGTTTGATTTGACGTAAATTGTCAATAGTTGTAATGGGTATTGAACCTTATACGTTCGCTCCATCAATGAAAGGAAACGCGGCATGAGGCCTCTTCCCCATCCGGAACAGGTTTATCTCAAATTTCCTTTTTTCAGTATTTTAAGGCGTCTTTTCATATGATTCAGGGCGATTTCATATCGTGAGATATGGCAACAACAAGGCACGGAAATGAGCCTGTCACTACCACGATGCGACCAGTGACATGATTTCAAAATTGACAAATTTTATAATGATGATCACCATTTTCGCTGTGATGAACAAGGGAGAGTAGCATGCAGTTGGCATTCATTGGTCTCGGCACCATGGGACGCCCCATGGTCGAACACATTCTGGCGGCGGGCATCCAGACGCGGTGCAGCCGCATCAAGCCCGTGTCCGAATACCTTCTCGAACGCGGCGCCGTCGCCGCATCGTCTCCGGCAGAAGCGGCGAAGGACGCCGATATCGTCATTTTAATGTTGCCCGACACCCCGGATGTCGAAGCGGTTCTGTTCGGCCCTGACGGTGTTGCCGAAACGCTGACGGAAGGCAGCCTTGTCATCGACATGAGCTCGATTTCGCCAGTTGCCACCAAAGAATTCGCGCGCCGTATCAAGGACATGGGCGCAGGCTATCTCGATGCCCCGGTCTCGGGCGGCGATGTCGGCGCGCGGGCGGCATCGCTCTCGATCATGGCCGGCGGCAGCGAGGCTGATTTCGAACGCGCTCTGCCGGTGCTGAAACTGATGGGCAAGAACATCACCCGGGTCGGTGATGTCGGCGCCGGACAGGTCTGCAAGGTTGCCAACCAGGTTATTGTCGGACTCACGATCGAAGCCGTCTCCGAGGCGTTCCTGCTGGCCGAGCGCGCGGGCGCGGACGTGGCGAAAGTGCGGGATGCGCTGATGGGCGGCTTTGCCCAGTCGCGCATTCTCGAGGTTCACGGCCAACGGATGATCGACGGCGCGTTCGAACCCGGATTTGCGATGCGCCTGCACCGCAAGGATCTCAACATCGCCCATGACGTCGCCCGTTCGCTCGATTTTTCGCTTCCCAATACGGCCTCGACAATCCAGCTCATGAATGCCGGCCTGTCGCAGGGCCTGGCCGACAAGGATCATTCGGCCCTCCTGTCGGTGCTCCGCAACATCTCCCCGGGTGGTAACGCCGCCTCCTGAGGTGGCCGCCCAAACCACTGGCTCACCATCCGCGCCGGACAAAAGCCGCCAAAGGCCTCGCCCGGCGCAGGCGCGACATATGCTATAGCCCTTACAACCGCAACAATGGATAACGAGGACCCCGAAATGCAGACAATCACGACACTGGACATCACGGATGCGCGCAAGCTGATTGAAGGCGCGCGCAACCATGCCGACAAGATCGGCGTGCCGATGTGCATCGCGGTCACCGACAACGCCGGCAATCTGATCGCCTTCGAGCGAATGGAAGGCGGCAAGGTGACGAGCACGACGATTGCCATCGACAAGGCGTATACGGCCGCCGCCGCCCGCAAGGCGACACATGAATATGGCGAGGCCAGCCAGCCCGGTAAACCGGCCTACGGGATAAACTCCGCCATTGGCGGCAGGCTGATGGTGGTGGCCGGCGGACTGCCGGTGACGGCGGACGGCACGGTGGTCGGAGCCATCGGCATCAGCTCCGGCACGCCAACCCAGGATCTGGAAGTAGCACGCGCGGCGCTCGCGCACTTTTCGGCCTGAAAAACGACCAGCCTCGCCAGCAAGCTTCAAAAAAGGGAACATTCAATGACGTCTGCACTGAGAGGAAAACACCTCATCGCCGGTGAATGGGTCGGCAGCGAAACACGGTTTTCGTCCGAACCTTCCACCGGCCCGGCCCGTGAATTTTCGGCCGGGACGCCCGAGCTGGTCGACCGCGCGGCAAAGGCTGCCGAGGAGGCCTTCTGGTCCTACGGTTACACAGGCCGGGCAAAACGCGCGGCATTCCTCCGCGCCATCGCCGACGAGATCGAGGCTCGCGCCGACGCCATAACCGAAATCGGAACGGAGGAAACCGGGTTGCCTGCGGCACGTCTCAACGGCGAACGGGGCCGCACCACCGGCCAGTTGCGCCTGTTCGCGGACCACATAGAAAAAGGCGATTACCTCGATCGACGCCACGACGAGGCCATGCCGGAGCGCAAACCGGCGCCGCGCCCAGACCTGCAGATGGTGCAGCGACCCATCGGTCCGGTCGCCGTGTTCGGCGCTTCCAACTTTCCCCTCGCATTCTCCACAGCCGGCGGCGACACCGCCGCCGCCCTTGCCGCCGGCTGCCCGGTCGTGGTCAAGGGCCACTCCGCCCATCCCGGCACCAGCGAGATCGTCGCCGACGCCATCGATGCTGCACGCCGCCGGTGCGATCTCGCGCCGGGCGTGTTCTCGCTCATCCAGGGCGGCAACCGGGATGTGGGAACGGCGCTGGTCCAGCACCCCTGCATTCAGGCCGTAGGCTTCACCGGATCGCTCGGGGGCGGTCGCGCGCTGTTCGATCTGTGCGCCTCACGGCCGGAGCCGATCCCGTTTTTCGGCGAGCTTGGCTCGGTCAACCCGATGTTTCTGCTGCCGGCGGCCGTAGCGGCACGCGGGTCCGATATCGGCAAGGGCTGGGCGGCATCGCTCGCCATGGGCGCCGGACAATTCTGCACCAATCCGGGCATCGCCTTCGTGATCGACGGCAAGGGGGCCGATGATTTCATCGCTGCCGCCGGAGAAGCGCTGGCGCAAACGCCGCCGCAGACGATGCTGACCGACGGCATTGCCTCGGCCTATCGCGAAGGGCGCGAGCGCGTGAGGAAAGGCAGCGGCGTACGCGAACTCCTCGAGACATCCTGTTCCGGGCGCAGCGCGACGCCCTATCTTTACGAAACCGACGCGGAGAGCTGGTTCGAAAACCATGCGCTTGCCGAAGAGGTCTTCGGACCCCTCGGACTTGTCGTCCGCCTGCAATCGGAAGATCAGATGCGGCGGATCGCGACGTCGCTCAAGGGACAGCTGACCTGCACCATCCACATGGACGGAGCGGATTCCGGGCTCGCACGCTCCCTGATGCCCGTTCTGGAGCGCAAGGCCGGGCGGGTGCTTGCCAACGGCTTTCCGACCGGCGTGGAGGTGGTCGATTCCATGGTGCATGGCGGCCCTTATCCGGCCTCCACCAATTTCGGCCACACATCGGTCGGCACGCTGTCGATCCGGCGCTTCCTGAGGCCGGTCTGCTATCAGGATGTCCCCGAAGATTTGCTGCCGGCCGATCTGGCCGGTCGGGACTGACATCGCCCGGAGATGACGTTTAGCCGCCGCCGCCCTTTCCGGGAGGCGGCGGCCATATGCGGGTCTCTCGGTTGCCTCGGCGGATTAGGTCTCGTCTTCAGTCTGCACCGTCGCGCTATAGGCCGCCATGGCCGCCATGTTGACGATGTCGGCATCGCGCGCGCCGAGCGAGACGATCTGCACCGGCTTGTCGAGCCCCACCAGAAGCGGACCGATGACCGTCGAGCCGCCCAGTTCCTGCAGCATCTTGGTTGCGATCGAGGCGGAGTGGAAGGCCGGCATGACGAGCACATTGGCCGGACCCGAAAGCCGGCAGAACGGATATTGCCGCATGCGTTCGGCGTTCAGCGCCACATCGGCCGCCATCTCGCCGTCATACTCGAAATCGACGCCGCGCTCGTCGAGAATACGCACAGCATCGCGCACCTGGCTCGCGCGCTCGCCGCGCGGGTGGCCGAAGGTTGAGTAGGCAAGCATGGCGATGCGCGGCTCGTAGCCCATATGGCGGGCCATGGAGGCGGCCTCCTCGGCGATATCTGCAAGCTCGGCGGCGTTCGGGGTGTCGTGAACGGCCGTATCGGCCACCAGCACGGTGCGGCCATGGCAAAGCGCCAGCGAAAGGCCGATCACGCGATGCCCGGGACGGGCATCGATCACGCGCCGCACATCGGAGAGCGCGGTGGAATAGTTGCGCGTCACCCCGGTCACCATGCCGTCGGCATCGCCGAGCGCCACCATGGTGGCGGCGAAGTGGTTGCGGTCATTGTTGATGAGCCGCTGGCAATCGCGGAACAGAAAGCCGTCGCGCTGCAGCCTCTTGTAGAGATGCGCGGTATAATCGGCGTTGCGATGGGAAAGCGAGGCGTTGATCAGCTCGATGCCGGGGCGCTCGATATCGGCGCCGGCCTGTTGGGCAGCCTTGCGCACCAGATCCTCGCGACCAAGCAGGATGGCGGTGCCAAGCTTCTGGTTCACGAAGGAGATCGCGGCACGGATCATCTGCTCCTCTTCACCCTCGGTAAAGACAATGCGCTTCGGCTGGCGGCGAACCCGCTCATAGACGCGCTGCATGGTCGAGGCGATCGGATCGCGCCGGGCCGACAGCACGCGCTCATAGTCCTCGAAATCGGTGATTTCGCGCCGCGCAACGCCCGATTCCATCGCCGCCCGCGCGACGGCCACCGGGATGGCGGAGATCAGGCGCGGATCGAAGGGAACCGGGATGATGTAACCGGGCCCGAATTTCGGCCGGTTGCCGGCATAGGCTGCGGCGACATCGTCAGGCACGTCCTCACGCGCGAGTGCGGCAAGCGCCCGTGCGGCGGCCACCTTCATCGCCTCGTTGATTTCGGTTGCGCGCACATCGAGCGCGCCCCTGAAGATGTAAGGAAAGCCCAGAACATTGTTGACCTGGTTGGGATAATCCGACCGGCCCGTCGCCATGATCGCATCCGAGCGAATGGCGGCGACATCCTCCGGCGCAATTTCCGGATCGGGATTGGCCATTGCGAAAATGACCGGATTCGGCGCCATGGTGGCGACCATGTCCTGCGTCAGCGCGCCTTTGACGGAAAGGCCGAGGAAAACATCGGCACCGTCGACGGCGTCTGCCAGCGAGCGTCGGTCGGTACTGACGGCATGGGCCGATTTCCACTGGTTCATGCCGTCATTGCGCCCCTCATGGACAACGCCCTTGCTGTCGCAGAGGATGATGTTGTCATGAGGCGTTCCCATGGCCTTCAGCAGCTCGATACAGGCAATCGCGGCCGCCCCCGCGCCGTTGCACACGATCCTGGTCGACGCGAGGTCGCGGCCGGTCAGGTGCAGCGCGTTGATCAGTCCCGCCGCGGCGATGATGGCCGTGCCGTGCTGGTCGTCGTGGAAAACCGGAATGTCCATCGCCTCGCGCAGGCGCTGTTCGATGATGAAGCAATCCGGCGCCTTGATATCCTCAAGATTGATGCCGCCGAAGGAGGGGCCGAGCAACCTGACACAGTTGACGAAGGCATCGATATCGGTGGTGTCGACCTCAAGATCGATGGAATCGATGTCGGCAAAACACTTGAACAGCGCCGCCTTGCCTTCCATCACCGGCTTGGAGGCAAGCGCGCCGAGATTGCCAAGACCCAGGATCGCGGTCCCGTTGGAAATGACGGCGACCATGTTGCCCCGCGTGGTGTAGTCGAAGGCGCGATCCGGATCTTCCGCGATTGCCCGGACCGGCACGGCCACGCCCGGCGAATAGGCAAGCGAAAGATCGCGCTGGGTCGCCATCGGCTTCGAGGGCGTGATTTCCAGCTTGCCCGGACGCCCGCGCGCATGAAAATCGAGCGCCTCCTGCTCGGCCGGGCGCGGCCGGGCGTGTTTTTCCTGACGATCATCGTCGCTGCTTTTCTGTCGCATGATGGGCCCCTCCGTCCTGGCTGCAAAAGAATGGCAGGCAGGGTTAGGCGCGGCCGGTCGGGATGTCAATAAACGTAAGGCGGCATAAGTCTTTCTACGCGCGGGAGCAGAGACCTGGCGGGGAACGGGGCCCACGGCCTGCCATCACCGCGGAGCGAAGCGCCCAGATGTCTAAATCTTCTCAGGTTTCAGACGGCTGGCCCTTCCCTGTCAGCCCCTGCCGCCGCGTTCCCGGGCCACGCTTGCGAGGACTGCGCACGCCGCAATAATGGCGGAACCCGGAACCATGTAGAGGCATGTTGTTTAAATTGGTAAATAATTGTAGTTTGATTCCCAACCATGGCAGGCGTCCGATGCCTGTCGGGAGGAATAGCCTGCGCCATGCGTGCAGGCAAAGAGGAGACCGGTTCAAAGTGATCGCCACACCATCCGAGGTCCGCATCGAAGAGGTGCTTTTCACGCTCGCGCTGCCGGAAGACGCGCTCCGCGAGGTCGAGGCGGTTCTGGCCCCGACAAGGATCATCTTTGCAACCCCCGATGACGATGCGACGATCAGAAAAGCACTCGAAACCGTCGATGTCGCCGTCGTGCAATCCGACATAGACGAGCGGTTTCTTGCCGGCCCGAAGCTGAAATGGGTCCATTGCGGCCATTCCGGGCTGACGAAATCCGCCATGCCGGGTGTGTTCGAAAAGGGGATCGTGGTCACCGGGTCGGCGGGCCGTTCGGCCGAAGCGCTTGCCCAGCATGCCTTCTACTTCGCGCTCGCGCTGACATTCGACGCCAGACGGCTGATCGAATGTCAGGCGGCGCATATCTGGCGGGGCATCCCCGGCTATGACGAAAGACTTGGTCTTGCCGGAAAGACGCTCGGCATTGTCGGGCTAGGCCATACCGGCGCGGCAATGGCGGCGCTCGGCAAGGCGTTCCAGATGAATGTCATCGCCTATACCCGCAGCGCGCGCGCCGACACGCCGCCGAATGTCGACAGGCTCATTTGCGCCGATGCGGGCGGCAGCCTCGACACGTTGATCGAGGGCGCGGACGTGATCATGCTTGCCACGCAGCTCAATGACGAAACCCATCATCTGTTTTCCGCCCGCGAGTTCGCGCTGATGCGCCCTTCTGCGTTCATCATCAACATGGCGCGCGGACCGGTGATCGACGAGGAGGCGCTGACTGCGGCGTTGCGCTCCGGGGCGATCGCGGGCGCGGGGCTTGACGTGTTCGACCAAGAGCCCCTGTCCCCGGATGCGCCGATCTGGGATGCGCCCAACGTGCTGATCACCCCACATATGACCCCTGCCCTGCCGGACAGGGCAAGGCGCGTCGCCGAAATCCTGCTGGAAAACATCCGGCGCTACCGGGCGGGCGAGCCGATGCTGAACCAGCTTACCAGCCGCGATGTCTACTCGAAACGTGTCTGAGCGGGCGGTTTTGCCGTAAATATGTTTTGGGCCCGGCGCCATGTTGGCGCTGCGCAAAAGAGTGTGAGACTGAAAATGACGACAATATCGGCGGATGTGTTCTCGATGACGCCGTGCCGGGTGGGCGAAAGCCCCGTCTGGGACGATGCCCGCAAACGCCTGCTCTGGGTCGATATTCCCAAAGGGCGCATTCACGCCAAGGGCGAGGATGGGGGCGCGGAGACATACTGGGACTTGCCGGAGCCGGTCGGATCGTTCGGCCTGACGGATGACGACCGGCTGGTGGTTGCCATGGCCTCCGGCGTTTATCTCTTCGCGCCCGATACGGGAAAGCTCGACTGCCTTGTCGAACCCGAACCCGGAGAATATGCGCGCCCTGCCAAAAACCGCCTCAATGACGGCAAGGTTGGGCCGGATGGCGCATTCTGGGTGGGCAGTATGCACCGGGACAAGCCGACGGCGGCGCTCTGGCGCGTCACCGCGGATGGAAGGGCCGAACGCAAGATCCGGGACCTCAGCACCTCCAACGGGCTGGCGTTCTCGGCTGACGGAAGGATGCTGTTTCACTCCGACTCCAGGCAGCGCTGGATCGAGCGCTGGCGGCTGGACCCGCAAACGGGCGCAATCAGCGAACGCACCCGCATCGCCGATCTTGAGGAAGAGGATGGCAGGCCGGACGGGGCGGCAACGGATCAGGAAGGCCGCTACTGGAGCGCCGGCGTTTCCGCCGGTCGTCTCAACTGCTTCAGCCCCGAGGGCGAACTTCTCAAGTCCATCCCGGTCCCACCTGATGCTCCGACAATGCCCTGTTTCGGCGGCAGCGACATGAAGACGCTCTTCTTCACCAGCCTGCGGCGGCCCGAAAGCCAAAACCCCAATTGCGGCCTGGTCTTCAGCCTTCGCGTCGATGTGCCCGGCGTTCCCGTTCATCGGTTCAGGACCTGAGATCGACGGCCGCAATTCTTCAAACAGCCGCCTGGACAATTCAAGGACATAGCATGCCCCATAGAGAAAGCGAGGCCGCCCGAGAGGCCGGTGCCGAGCCGGTGAAGCCTGCCAGCGCGCAGACCGTGGTGATAACAGGCGGCGCCGGAAAGATTGGCCGCGCCAGCCGCAAGCATCTTTCCGGAAAGCTTAAAGCAATCCGCGTCGTCGATATCGTCGAGCCGGACGACCTTGCGGAAAACGAAAGCTGGCATCGGGTCGATATCTGCGATCCGGAAGCGGTTCGGCAGGCTCTGGACGGGGCCGATAGCGTCGTCCATCTCGCCGGCTATCCCAATGAGCGGTCGATCGACGAGATATTCCGCGTCAACGTGATGGGCACCCACAACATCTACGAAGCGGCGCGGCAGACCGGCGTCAATCGCATCGTCTTCGGTTCGTCCAACCACACCGTTGGCTTTTATCCACGCTCCGCCAGGATCTCCCCGCAGGACGCCATGCGACCAGACACCTTCTACGGCCTTGGCAAATGCTGGAGCGAGCTTCAGGCCGGCCTCTATTTCGAGCGCTATGGCATCCAGACCCTCAGCATCCGGATCGGCAACGCCACCGCCGGCATTTTCGACGAGCGCTCGCGGGTGACCTGGCTCGGAGATCGCGATTTCGCGGAGCTCGTCCGCATCGGTCTCGAACACCCCGATATCGATTGCACGACGGTGTTCGGAGTCTCCAAGAGCGATCAGACATGGTGGGACAATTCAAATGCGCAGGCCCTGGGCTATTGCCCGCAGCAGGATGCGGAGACAGACGCTGCACCGGGGCCAAGCCGACTGGCGGTAACCGCATTTCCGGAGATCAACGACTACTTCCAGGGCGGACGTTACTGCGTGATCGACCATGACGGCCAGGTTCGCCGACGTCGCTGGACCTGAGCCGCGACGCCGTCAGCGCGTGGCGGCCGGCTAACGCTTCGCGCTCAGCTTCTCGGCGATCATCGCGTCGATGCTGTCTTCAACCAGCGACATCGGCACAGGCCCGAGCCCCATGATGCGGTCGTGAAATACGCGGATGTCGAAATCCGACTTGAGCGTATTTTCGGCCCCGGCACGCGCCCGCTCGATCGCCATCATGCCAAGATAATAGCCGAGCGCCTGCCCCGGCCAGCTGATATAGCGGCGCAATTCCGCCTCCATGGCGCGCGGGTGCAGGCCGGTATTACAGATCAGATAATCCAGCGCCCGCTCGTAGGACCAGCCCTTCGCATGGATGCCGACATCGACGACCATGCGCACGGCGCGCAGCGCCAGAGAACTCCACATGCCGAAAAGCTCATAGGGCGTCTCATAGACGCCCATCTCGATGCCGAGCGTCTTTTCGCAGTAGAGCGCCCAGGCATTGCCATAGGCAATGCTGTAGGTCTTGGCGCGAAAGTCCGGCCGGTCGGGATTTTCCGCCGCCAGCGCGGTCTGGAAGCAATGTCCGGGAACGGCCTCGTGAAGGGTGAGGTCGGGCAGGAGATAGAGCGGCCGTGACGGCAGGTCGTAGGTGTTGAGCAGAAACAGGCCGGGGGCGCCCGTGCCGGCCGGAAAATTCGGCGCGATATCATCCGGAACCGGCTCAATCGCGTAACGGCCTCGGGGCAGAACGCCGAAGAACAGGTGGAGCTTGCCCTCGATCCGCCGCGCGATCCAGGACGCCCGCATCAGCAATTCCTCAGGCGTTCGGGCGTAGAATTCCGGCGCTGTTTCCAGTTGCTTGACGAAGGCGGCAATATCGCCCGAAAAGCCCGTTTCGCGCATCGCCTCGGTCATCTTCGACCGGCACAGCTCGACTTCCGCCAGGCCCGCCTCGAAGACGGCCTCCGGCGTCGTCTCGAGCGTCGTGAACTCGCGCAGCCTGCTCTCGTAGTAGGCGCGCCCGCCGGGAAGGTCGCATGCGGCGATCACGTCCGTCGCCGCCGACAGATAGGTCGACCTCATGAAGGTCAGAAGCGCTTCATGGGCGGGTAGAACGGCATCGCGAATGGTATCGAGCGCGGCCTCACGCAGCGCTTCCCGGGTCGCGGCCGGCATCTGCGGCGGCAACGCCTTGAAGGGCTTGTAGTAATCGGTTTCGGCGGGCGACTGGCGCACGAAGGATTCCAGCGATTTCAGGCATTGCGGCACGATCCGCGCCGGCTGGGAGAAGCCGCGCGCGAGACCGTCTTTCATGACCTCCATCATTTCCTCGAAATAACGCGGCACATCGACCATCATCGCAAGCGCCGTGCGGTATTTGTCCTCGCTGTCGAAACGCTCCTCCCGAATGACCGCCGCGACATCGCCCCAGAAGGTGGTGAAGGCGTTGAACGGGCGCTCATACTCGCGGAAATGCTGCTGCGCCACGAATGTCTCGACCTGCTGTCGCAGCACGAACCGGTCCTCCCGCGCCACTTCTGAGAGCTGCGCCTCATCCAGCGCGTCCAGCTCTTCAAGAATATCCTGCCAGAAGGCCAGCTTCTCGCGCTGGACCTCGGCGCAGACGCGGGGCAATTCTGGCCGCAGCGGCACATAGGCGCCGAGTTCGCGTACGAAATGATGCCGTCGGAACTGCCATTCCCTGCGGGCGATCTCCGACAGGAGACGATCGTGAGCCGGAGTGACTTTTCCCATGGAAGCTGTTCCTTCAGTTGAGATGATGACAACGGGAGCTGGCTGTCGCGCGCAACCGGTGTTCCGGCGCACGGATGATAAGCTCTGTATTACAGAAAATAACAACAATAAACACCGCGGCTCTTGACACGGCGTTCATCGCGGCAATTTATCCGGCGCTTGGCTGGATGGCAGCTCGCCGGTAGACGCTTCCATCAGCAAGCAGCCGACCCTCCAGAACGTACGCTAAATCAGCCATTTCTCAAGGGGATCGTCGATTTTCGCCGAATTCAAAAAAATTCGCCGTAGAGGCGGCCATGTGGTCAGGCGATAGAAAATCAACGCTGCCGAGGTAAAAATAAGTGAAGACTTCTGAGTAACAATTAATTACAATTTTATGGTCAATGCCCTAGATGTGCTCCCTGCGGCTGCGGTACAGATCTTTCCGCGCGAGGCGGACGAAGACGAGTCCTATCTGCGGGAACCGGAGCGGGCCGGCAGTCGCGGGCGGAGCTGGCGCAGCGACTGGAAAGAATGACAAGAAAGGGAAATCATGGGGACGTTATCAAGATCATATCTGCCTGCTCTTCGGCGCGGCAGGCTGTTGCATATCGCTCTGGCGACAACGGCGCTTTCATTGCCGGCCGGCGCCCTCCAGGCGCAGATGAGCTATTCGCAGGCGCCGGAACTGGCGGAACGCGTGGAAGCCGGCGAACTGCCTCCCGTGGAAGAACGGGTCGGAGAAGACCCTCTCGTCATCGAACCGATCGACAGCATAGGAATCTATGGCGGCGAATTGCGTTTCGGCCTGCGCGGAAGTTCCGACCAGAATCACATCCTGCGCATGGTCGGCCATCAGGGGCTGGTGCGCTGGGACCCGACCTATACGGAGATCATTCCGAATCTGGCCAGCAGCTACGAGATCAGCAATGGCGGCCGGGATTTCACCTTTGACCTGCGCCGCGGCGTGCGCTGGTCGGATGGCGAGCCCTTCACCGTCGAAGACGTCGCGTTCAATGTCGAGGATCTGGTGCTGAACGAGGCGTTCGCGCCGGTCCAGACCCGCTACACGCTCAACGGAGACCCCGTGGCATTCGAGGTGGTGGACGAGGATACGGTTCGCTTCAGCTTCGATGAGCCGAACGGCGACTTTCTGGCCGTACTCGCTGCGCCAACCGGGCAGCATCCCGTGCTCTATTCAAAGCATTACTGCTCGCAGTTTCACCCGGACTACAATGAAAATGTCGATCAACTCATAGAGGAAGCCGGCGCGCCCGACTGGCAGACGCTCTTCCTGCAGAACTGCGGCGACACCGAAGTCGCGACCCGCTGGGCCAACCCGAACCGTCCCACGCTTGATACCTGGGTCATCAAAGAGCCCTATACGGGCGGCGCTACGCGCGTGGTTCTGGAGCGGAACCCGTATTTCTGGCAGGTCGATACCGAGGGCAACCAGCTTCCCTATATCGACAGGCTCACCGCCTCGGTCTCGCAGGATGTCGAAAGCCTGATTCTCGCGGCGATCGCCGGCAAGATCGACTTCGGGCTACGTCATCTCGACACCCCGGCGAACCGGCCGGTGCTGGCCCAAAACCGGGAACAGGGCGATTATCGGATGTTCGCCGCCATCGTCAGCGGTTTCAACCAGATGATGATCGACCTCAACCTGACCAGCAAGGATCCGGAACTGCGCGAAGTCTTCAACGAGAAGGATTTCCGGATCGCGCTTTCGCTCGGCATCAATCGTCAGCAGATCATCGATACGGTGCTGCTCGGCGAGGGCGATCCCTGGCAGCAGGGACCGTTCGAGCCGGAGAACCCCTATTACAACGAGAAACTCGCCACGCAGTACATCGAGTATGACCCGGAACGCGCCAATGCCCTGCTTGACGGGCTTGACCTCGAGCGCGGCCCCGACGGTATCCGGCTACTGCCAAGCGGCAAGCCGCTGGCCTTCCAGATCGATGCCATCCCGACCTACCGCGCCGACTGGGTCGATATGCTCGAACTGGTTCGTCAGCAATGGGCCGAAATCGGCGTGGACATGTCCGTCAACCCGGTGGAGCGCACCTATTTCTATGAACGCACTTCCAACAGCAACGAACATGACGCTGCGGTCTGGGTCGGTGGCGCAGCCTGGATCCCCGGCAGCGATCCGCACCAGATCATTCCCGTCAATCACGATGCCCGCTGGGCAATCGGCTGGCGCGACTGGTATCTGAGCGACGGTGCGGAAGGCATGGAGCCGCCGGAAAGCGTGAAGGAGCGTTTCCGCCTTTATGACGAAGCCCGCGGCGCAACCGATCCCGAAGAGCGGCTGGCGATCGCCAGAGAGGCGGCGGATATCGCGGCCGAGGAATTCGAGGTCTTCGGCATCGCCAAGGCCATGCCGACCTACGGAATCGTCAAGAACGACCTCGGAAACGTCCCCGAAGAGATGCTGAACTGGTGGGACCTTGCCACACCGACGCAGGCTAACCCCCAGACCTGGTACTGGAAGGACTAAAAACGCTGAAGGCGGGCTTTGAACAGCCCGCCTTCCCATAACAGGCGTGCCGTCATCTCCATGATGGCGCGGCCAGTTCCGGCCCCTCCCCCACGCATAACGACACAGGATCTCCAATGCCGAAAGAAACGCCGGGACGTGTTCGGCGGTTGCGCGCAGCGATGGCCCGCGAGGGCTTCGATGCGATTGTCGCCTTTAAGCCGCAGAACAGTTTCTACATGAGCGGCTTCAACCCGATCATCTACAGCCATCCGGTGGTGGCCATCCTCACGCCAGAGGGATCGGACGCCCTGCTCGTGCACGCCCTGCGCGACGATCATGCGAAAGAAGCCAGCTTCCTGTCCGACATCCGGCTTTATGGCGCTTGGTCGACCAAGAAGACCATGGGGCCGAGCTGGCGCGCGGCGCTAAAGACCATCCTTGCCGAACGCGGCATCGAAAAGGGCCGGATCGGCCTCGATCTCGACTTCATCTCCGTTGCCCGCTTCCGCGAGATCGAGACGGAGCTTGCAGGCGCGGAGTTTGCCGACGCATCCGACGCCATCATGCAATGCCGCTCGGTGAAGGACGACGACGAGATCGAAAACGCCCGTGCTGCCGGCGAGATCGCCGATGTCGGCATGGACGCGGCCATTCTGGCGCTCAGAAAGGGCGGAAACGAGCGCGAAATCTCACTCGCCTCCATGGCCGCGATGAGCCACAGCTGGGCGGACCGATACCCGGACAAGGAGGTTGCCGATTTCGGCAATCTCGAACACGGCATCCAGAACGGCATGTTCGCCTGGGTGCTTTCGGGAGACCGCATGTTTTTAAACTGCGACAACCCGACCACGAAGACGCCGCAAAACGGCGAGACCACGGCGATCCTGCTGTGGAGCGTGCTGGACGGAATCCACACGGAGAACGAACGGACCGTGATGATCGGCGAGGTCTCGCAGGAGAAGCGACGGGCGCTGGAAGCCATCCTCGAAATCCGTTCGGAAGTCTTCGACATGATCCGTCCGGGCACACTCTATTCCGACCTTTTCAACGCCGCCAAGGCCGGTCTCGAAACGCGCGGCTATGGCAGCTATATTCCCGGTCGTATCGGCCATTCCATGGGGCTTGGCGCGCATGAATGGCCGTCTATCGACGCGGCGACGGACATACCGCTTGCCCCCGGCATGATACTGGCCATCGAGCCGAATATCCGAATTCCCGGCGAAGTCGCCACCCAGATCTCCGACACGGTGCTGGTCACGGACGAGGGATGCGAGTTCCTGACGAAGTCCGAAGGCGGTCTTCTGCAAGCCTGACGATGCGCGTCAAGTGCGGAAACCTGGACAATATGTGTCAACTGGATGGCTTCGGTTTGACGAACGACGCACGACATCCCGGTCTGCAGGCTTCGGCGGATTGGGAGTGTTGTAGGTGGCGATGAAATATGAAGGGGCTGGCGAAGCCTAGCCGATGGGAAGCGGGCGCTGCTCCTCGATCGCCTCCATCGCGAAATAGGAGGTGACGGTATCGAGCTCGATATCCTTGATCAGCCGCTTGTAGACCTCATCATAACCGGACATGTCGCGGACGACGATTTTCAGCAGGTAGTCGTAATCTCCGCCGATGCGGAAAAAATCTATGACTTCCGGGATGTTGGAGACATGCCGGCGGAACTTGTCCAGCCATTCGGAGGAATGATGGCGCGTCTTGACCATGGAGAAGACGACCAGGCCGAAGCCCAGCTTGGAGCGGTCGATGACCACGGTGTGGTTGCGGATGATTCCGGATTCCTCAAGCGCCTTGAGCCGGCGCCAGCAGGCATTCTGCGACAATCCCACCCTGTCGGCGACGGCGCGCTGCGACTGCGAGGAATCATGCTGAAGTTCGCGCAGGATCCGGAGATCCAGTCTGTCCCATTTTTCGCTCATATTGATATCGTATGACACAATCTTTACAAATATCAACAAAAAATGTGTAATGTTTTCGCGGGTAAATTCGTTAGTTTATCGATCAAACCATTTCTGAGACGGGAGAAAAAGCATGTCTCCAATCGAGACATTCATACAGTCACTGGGAGGCGCCGACGCCCGCGCGCGCATTCAGGCTTCCCTGATCGGCGACAACGCGGCAATTGACGGCCCCTTCGGTAGAAAGACGCTGATCTACGCGGATTACGTCGCCTCCGGGCGCGCCCTCGCCCTTGTCGAGGATTTCATTCGCGATCAGGTGCTGCCTTATTATGCCAACACCCACACCCAGGCATCGTTCTGCGGCTCTTACATGACCCGGTTGCGCGAGGCGGCGCGCGGCGAGATCGCGCGCCTTGTCGGCGCGGATGATGAGACCAGCGTGATCTTTTCCGGCTCTGGCTCGACCGCCGGGATCAACCGTCTGGCAAAGCTTCTGGACATTGCCGAAAGCGTGGCGGCCGGCAAGCGCGCGGTCGTCCTGATCGGGCCTTATGAGCATCATTCCAACATCCTGCCCTGGCGGGAAAGCGGCGCCGAAATCATCGAGATCGCCGAAGGCCCCGATGGCGGCCCCGATCTCGGACAGCTTGAAGCCGCACTTTCGGCTTCGCAATCGGCGGATATCCTGGTCGGCGCCTTCTGTGCCGCCTCGAACGTGACCGGCATTCTGACCGATGTGGACGCCGTTACCCGTCTGCTGCGCCGCCATGGCGCGATATCGATCTGGGATTACGGCGCGGCCGCGCCCTATGTGACGATGGACATGAAGCCCGGCACGGATGCGGAGAAAGACGCGATCGTTTTCTCGCCGCACAAATTTCCAGGCGGGCCGGGCGCATCCGGCGTCCTCATCATGAAAAACGCGATTGCCCGACGCGCGACGCCCAGCATTCCCGGCGGCGGAACGGTTTCCTTCGTATCGCCGTGGGGGCATGTCTATTCCGGTCGGCTTTCGACGCGGGAGGAAGGCGGCACGCCCAACGTCATCGGCGATATCCGCACGGCACTCGCCATGCTGGTCAAGGAGGCGCTCGGCCAGGACTGGCTGGACCAGCGCCATCAGGAACTGCGGAAAATGGCGCTCGATGTCTGGACGCAGAACGAGCGGCTCGAACTTCTGGGCATGGCAAGCGCGCCCTCGCTGCCGATCTTTTCGTTCCGTATCCGCGATGGTGAAGGCGGCTATGTCCATCATCAGCTGTTCACACGACTGCTCAGCGATGTCTACGGCATTCAGGCGCGCGGCGGCTGCGCCTGCGCCGGTCCCTATGCCCACCGGTTGCTCGACATCGATGAAGCGAGGTCTTCGGCGATCATGGAGGCAATCGCTCTTGGCGACGAACTCGAAAAGCCCGGCTGGGTTCGCCTCAACCTTTCCGCGCTGCTCGACGATGCCAAGGCCGAGGCCATCGTCAGGGCGGTGGATGAACTGGCCGGAACGGCGACGGAACTGGCCCGGACCTACCACGGCAACGCCGAGACCGCCCAGTTCAAATATCGGGAGCCGGCCGCAGCGGCGCTTCCATAAACTGCCGCTCCGGCGAGAGTGTAGGCACGCAACCAGCAAAATTCAACACTTCGTTCAGGAACTCACCACATGTCAAATGACCACTCTCCCGCAGATGACAGCGGACTGGAAGCGCTGGAAGCCCGCGTGAAAGAAGATCTCCGCTTCCTGTGCTATCCGGGCAAGACCTGGATCCCGCAGCGCCCCGGCGTCACCGATGTGGTGATCGTCGGCGGCGGCATGTGCGGCATGCTGGCCTGGTTCGCGCTTCGGGGCGCCGGGATCACCAATGTCCGCGTCGTGGATCGAAGCCCGGAGGGTCTTGAGGGCCCCTGGCTGAACTATGCGCGCATGGAAACGCTCCGCTCTCCCAAGGAACTGCCGGGCCCCGCCTTCGGTCACGGCCCCCTCACCTTCCAGGCATGGTATCGCGCGCAGTTCGGCGCGGAGAAATGGGAACGGCTCGACAAGATCCCGCGGCCGATGTGGATGGACTATCTCCGCTGGTACCGGAAGGTGCTTGAGGTTCCGGTCGAGAACGGCATTTCGCTTGACCGCGTCGAGCCGGAAGGCGATCTGCTGAGACTGCATCTTTCGGGCAAGGAGAACGGCTCCATCCTGGTTCGCAAGCTGATATTCGCCACCGGCCGCGACGGCACTGGCGAACCCAATATACCGGGCTTTGTTGCAGGCCTTTCGCGCCGGCGCTGGGCCCATAGCGCCGACGAGATCGACTTTGACGCCCTCAAGGGCAAGAAGGTTGCGGTCATCGGGGCCGGCGCCTCGGCTGTCGACAATGCCGCCGAAGCGCTGGAACACGGCGCGGCCGAGGTGCGCCACTTCGTTCGCCGGGCGAAGATGCCGACGATCAACAAGATGACCGGCGTCGGCAGCCCCGGCTTTACCGCCGGCTTCGCGGCGCTGCCGGACGCCTGGCGCTGGCGCTTCCTGCAATACGCATTCTCCTGCCAGACCCCGCCGCCGCACGGCTCGACGCTCCGCGTCAGCCGCCACCCCAATGCGTTCTTCCATTTTGGCAAGGCGGTCGACACCATCGGGGAAAGCGATGACGGGCTGACGATCCGGTTCGCCGATCGTTCGTCCTATGACGCGGATTTCGTCATTCTCGGCACGGGCTTTACCGTTGATCCGCTGGCGCGCGCGGAGTTCGGGGACGATGCCGACAAGATCCTGCTGTGGAGGGATGTCTACCAGCCGCCGGCAGATGAACAATCCAGCGACCTCGGGGCCTTCCCCTATCTCAATTCCGATTTTACCTTCCGCGAAAAGTCGGCGGGCAGCGCGCCCTGGATCGGCAATATCTACTGCTTCAATTACGGTGCAACGGCGAGCCTCGGCAAGGTCAGCGGCGATATTCCGGGCATTTCCGATGGCGCGGCCTGGCTGACGAAGGCGCTTGCCGCCACCCTTTACGGGGAGGACGTCGACCATCACTGGCAGTGTATACAGGATTACTGCACCCCCGAGCTCGACGGCAGCGAATGGACGCCGAGCGAACTGGCGGCGGTGCATGAGGAAGGATGAGATGACGATGAAACAGAGTACGACGGCATTGTCGTTCATCGATGCGCCGGCCGGAACCGGGCTTGCCGATGCGATCGCCAGCCGCAGCAGCATTTTCGACATGACCCAGGCCGCAGAAGAAGCGGTGCTGCGTCCGGCCGAAACCGGCGCCTGGTCCTACGAGCTGCGCGCAGCTCTGGCAGCGCGGATTGCCTTCCTCAATGACGAAAGCGCGCTGGGCGCGCACTACCAGGCGGGTGCCGGCTCCCTGGCTTCGCTTGCCGATGTCGCCAATGACGGCGCCGCCACGGACTACGCTGCCGTGGTCGCCTTCATGGACATGGCCGCCGCCCGGACGAAAAGCGCCGCGGCGGAAGACATCGCGACGTTGAAGGAAGCCGGCGTCGGCGACGCCGATATCGTTCGCCTGGCCGAGCTCAACGCCTTCATATCCTATCAGGTTCGCGTCATTGCCGGATTGCGGCTGTTGAAGGGGGACAACGCATGAGCGTTATCGTCAAGAAATTCACCCGCACCATTCCCGACTGGCAGCCGCGCGTGGTGCCTGTCGATATCGAGACCGCAACCGAGGCCCAGCGCGAAGCCCTGCAGATCACGCCGTCGAATGCCGGGATTTCCCCCTATGTGCTGACGCTGGCCCATGACGTGGAAACGCTGAAGGTTCGCTCGCCGCTTTTCAACGCCATCATGTATGGCAAGGATGGCCTCAGCCGGGCGGAGCGCGAGCTTGGCGCGATCAGCGCCTCCGTGGTGAACGGATGCATCTATTGCGCCGCCGTGCACGCCACGCGCCATGCCCAGCTGGAAAAATCGACCGAGGTGACCGATCAGCTTCTCATGGCCGGCCCCGACGCCGAACTGTCGCCGCGCAACCGGGCGATTTTCGATTTCGCCGCCGCTCTCTCCGCCTGCCCCCCGAAGGCCGATGCGGCTCAGCTTGACGCCTTGCGCGCGGCGGGACTTTCCGAGATCGAGATCGTCGATCTCGTGCTTTCGGCCGCCCTCTTCGGCTGGGCGAACCGCCTGATGCATGTTCTGGGCGATCCCGTGCGGCGGCAGGCATGAAAAGACCCACCGACACGCCCGAGATCGTCTTTCTGGAACAGGAAACCATGGGGCCGTCCGTGGACCTGTTCCGCCCTTCCCTGCCGCACCGCTGGACATCCTACGACAAAACCGCGCCGGAGGCGCTTGTCGACCGGTTGGCCGGCGCCGAAATCGCTGTCGTCAACAAGGTCCGGATCGGCGCGGACGCGCTGCAAAGCCTGCCGGCGCTGAAGTTCATCGCCATTGCCGCGACCGGCTACGACAATATCGACCTTGAAGCCTGCCGGGCGCGCGGGATCGCCGTTTCGAATGTCCGCGACTATGCGATCGACACCGTGCCGGAACACGTCTTCGCGCTGATCCTCGCGCTGTCGAAGAACCTCATCGGCTACCGCCAGGGCGTGATTGCCGGAAAATGGCAGGAGTCCGGCCAGTTCTGCTATTTCTCGCACGATATCAGGGCGCTCAGAGACGCGAGACTGGCAATCTTCGGCGGCGGCGCAATCGGCAGGGCCGTCGGGCGCATCGGCGCAAGCTTCGGCATGGATGTGGTGTTTGCCGGGCGAAAGGGCGAAACGGCAGAGCTGGAAAAGCCCTATATTCCCTTCGACGAGGCGATCGAGACGGCCGATGTGCTGAGCATGCACGCGCCGCTTAACAGCAAGACGCGCGACCTGATCGCGAAGCCGGAATTCGCACGGATGAAAAAGCGGCCGATCATCATCAATTGCGGACGCGGTGGCCTGATCAACGAGGATGCGCTCGTTCATGCGCTCGAAAACGGTTTGGTCGCGGGCGCGGGGATCGACGTCCTGACGCGCGAGCCGCCAGGCGATGACAACCCGCTTCTCGCAGTCGCCGCAAGAGACGACGTCATCATCACCCCCCACATCGCCTGGGCCTCGAATGCGGCAAGACAGGAAGTCTGGCGTCAGGTCGTGGAGGCAATCGAGGCCTTCGCCGCCGGATCGCCCGTCCGCGTCCTCACATAAGGCCGCTGTCCCAGCCCAGCGTAAACACAGCCGTCACCTGCGTTCCGTAACTCCGAAGCGCTGAAAACCGCTGTCCCAACCAAACCGATAGTGGGGAGGTTTCGCGACGTCCATTCGACGATCAAGGCTTGCCTTTCGAAAACGCGCATCTTGAAATAAAAGCCGGAAGGAAGAACCGGCCGGAAACATCCCTGCCTGGTTCTCTCACCCCGGAACAAGGGGCAGGCAGCCATTGTGCGGATGATAAACCTACCCGATTTTCTCGATCCGCATTTCAATAAATTTCGTTCTTTCTGAACAGAGGTCTGACATTAGGCTGCGTTCACGCAAGAGGGAAACGCACTCATGATGCAACAGCAACCGACGGGCTTCATTTGGCCTTGGGACGATGGGAACCCCTATCGCGCTGAACCTCGTTTATGCTGGCCAGCGCGTTGTCGTCTGGAACCAGACGCCGGAACGCTGCACGCCGCTCGCTGAGCCCAGTGCTGACGTAACCCCGACGACGGACGACCTTTTTACCCGGTGCGAAACGGTGCTTCTGATGCTCGAAAACGAGCGCGCCACGGATGCCGTTCTCGGACGCGGCACAGACCGCTTCGCCGAGCGGGTCGGCGGACCCAAGACTCTCCGGAAAAATGGAGGGGAGTCGGGGCTCAGGTCACCTCCTACATCTTGCGACGGGTGTTTCGGGGCAGAATAGCAAAAAAGGCCTCGCCGGTTGAGAGCGAAGCCTTTGATATGATTTATAAAACAGTGCTGGTTGCGGGGGCTCGCAACCACCGATACCGACATTCGCTCAAAGTGGCGGTCTAATTCACAATCGGCCGCCAAGGGTCGTCACCATTTGCGCACCTGTAGCCGAGAATAGTCGCGAGTTCCAGCGCGCTGGGTCGAGGAACTCGACGCGCTACAGGACAGGTCCACTATCGCGGAGATGCGGAAGCAGGCCTAAGCGTACATACAGTGAAATTACTAGCGTCCGATGGCCGTTTTGGTGCTGCCACCATGCTGCGTGATGCGAGGACGGCACTTGATCTTCACTGCGCCCCGCGTGAATGAGTCGTCCGAGGCCTTACTCGACCACACATAGGCTTCGCCGGTACCGAGATGGCTCATCTTGTCGGAGGTCAGCTCGCCGAGGGCGGCATTCGCCTTCTGGATGTGTTTCAGCCAGGCGGGCGAGTTAAATTTGTGCATGATGATCTGTGAAGACAGCTCGATCAGCGAGACCGGGACCGATGGCGGGTCCTGAGAGGCGACCATGATGCTGGTTCCCTTGTGTCGCATCTCACGGACAACCTCTACCAGGCCGGAAACCAGGTCATCGTTCTCGATGTACTTGTGGGCTTCATCGAAAACCACCAGCTTATTGAAGGCGCTTCCCTGAAAGGTTGCTTCCGAGAAAATCTGCAGCATTACCACGAAAAGGCCGAGGGCCTCGTCCTTTTCGATGTATTCATCTCGCAGATCCACAATGATCAACCGGCCTGGGCGAATCAGATCCTGGAGGCTCTGGTTATCATCGATATATTCGCTGGCGAACAGTAGACGCGTCTGAGCCAGCTCTTTCAGGTGATCGGACAGACCAGAGTTATCGATGCCTGCTCGCAGGGCATCTAAGGTCAGGTTATCCCGCAACCCCCTCATGATGAGATTGATTTGCCGCATATACATGCTCTGGCTGCCAATCGCTCCCATCAGGAATTTCCAGTGCGCCGCCTTGAGTTCGGAGGCAGAAAAAGCAATCGGCTTAACCTCGATATCCGGGTACTCGGCCCGGCGATCATCCACCTTGTTGGCTGGGGTAAGAATCAGGACATCCTTTAGGGCCTCCGGGTTGGCCTTGTAACGCTCACGAAGGATGCGGATCTCTTCATCCACCGAGTTGGCATTGATCATCGAGGTAAACTCCGGCGCATAATCCTGCGTCGGGCTGTAATGGAAAATGACTGTGGCGAGCGGGCTTGGCAGTACATTGATGTGCTGAAGTGGCATAGAGGCCATCTCAATGACTGTTCCAAGGGTGTAGCTCTTGCCGCCGCCTTGAACCCCAAAGAGACTGATCGTGTGGGTGTGGTTAAGGTCCAGGGCAATCTTTCTGCCGGAAACCTCTCCGAGCAATCCGTACTGGGGTGAGTCACCAATTACGCCCAGCACGATGTCATAGCTGACCTCGGCTTGAGGCGCAGGCTCGGATGCCGGATGTTCTGGCGCTTCAAACTCGGGTTGAACAGGTTCTTCCGGTTCAACAGCAACGGCGTCGGGCTGTCCGTCTTCTTTTTTCTCTTCAGGCGCAATGGTGGAAGGTCGCGGTGCTTGCTCGACAGGTTCCGCCTGTTCTTCCTTCTCCGCTTGGGCAGATGAAGGTGTTTCCTCTGCGGCAGGAGGTGTTGGCTGGGTGATTGGTGCCTCTGGATCTTCGTCCCAGAGCTCATCCACCGTCCAGGACGTTGACCGGGCTCTCTTGGGTGCGATGAAAGCGGCTGTCTCGAGCTTCGGCACGTTCGGTATAAACTGCTCGCTTAGGAGGTGCGCGGTCGGTTCTTCCTCAATCTCGACGGAAACAGGCTTGCGGCAGTTCTCTAGCAAGCCATGAATGAGATCCTTGCCGATGCGGTGGAATTCAATGCCCACCTCATTGTCCGGGGCTTCGGTTCCAGTCTTGTCGAAGTCAAAGATCAGGGCGCAGCGTCTGAACTGAAGCGAGTAGCCCTGCTCGATGGATTCAAGTAACCCTCGCGCTTCTTGCGCGGCAGTCGCATCAAAGATCCCGTAACGCAGGGAGCGCTCCAGATAGAAACGAAGGATCTGAGCCAACTCTCGGCTCTTGAGCAACCTATCCGGTCGATCCGGGTTCTTCAGGGCCGGATCAAAGTGGCGCTGGAGGATGCGCTCGCTCTGATTGATTTGGGCAGAAATCCGCTCCTTCAGTTGGTTGAAGGCCGCAAAGTCGCCCACCTGCGAATAGCATTTCACCTCAATCAGGTTGCAGGTGATCGTCCTGGCGTTCAGATCCAAGTCGAACAACCCCAAGTCGGTGCGTTGCAGGCTGATGGCATCGTTGACGTCGTCTGACTCACCGCTTGAGCGATAGAGGTCCGTGTGTGCGTCCAGCGGCACAATGACCTGATTGCTCAACGCGCCCTGATATTCGAGATAGAGCCGCGCCAGTGCCAGGCCAAGAGCCTCCGCCTGTTGCGTGCGTGCGGAAATGAGTTTCAGGGCGAGCTGACCCGAAAGCGAGCGCAGGTTCGCCAGTATCTGAACCGACTGCTCGCCGTCGGCGGACAAGCCGTGCTCAAGCAGTACCGGCTTCAGCATGGCTTCCAACTCATCGTTCGAGCGCGAAGAGATGATCAGGTTATGTGTCGCTTGGGAGCTGGCTCCCGGCACATAGTCAATCAGATAGTCCGGTCTGTTCTTCCGGCCGCCATGGTCGAAAAACTCAATCCCCATATTTCGGTCGATGGTGAACACCCAATCGCTGATCTGGTGAACCTCGTAGATCAGTTCTCGTTGGACCACATCGAGGCCAAGTGTCACGACGGGTACGGCTTTGAAACTGGCACCAGAAGCAGCAACCGCTGAGGTCGCAAAACAGAGGTGGCGGCTCAGGGACGACAGCAAATCGAAACACGCAGCGTGGTTGTTCGCGCCCAGGGAGCGCCCGACAATCGGCCGCTTATTCCAGAAGGTACCCGAATCATCATCAACGAATTCGGTGTCGAAATCCTGTATCAACCCATGCAGCGGAGTCACTCCCATCGGCCTCTCGGCAATGGAAAGCTCCTCGGCGGGGAACACATCCAAAAGAACGCTGATGTGCGCCGGAAACTCCTTGGAATTTGCATGGAATTCATTCAGCGCGTGCTTGGCCAAGTTCAGCTTGGAAAACAGATGGCTGCCAGTTGAAGTCGCAAACGCGTCGGCTGCGTCATTTACCGTCGCTCCAGGACGGACCATGGATTCAAGCGCCTCACCCAAAACCGGCGAGTCAGGATCGGTGGTAAAGAGGCGGATGTCATAGCGCAAATCGGCATGCTCACGCTTTTGCTGGAGCGATATCAGGGCCTCCGCTATCACCGAACCGGCCCCGGGGTTGAAGATGTTCAGGGATAGCTCTCGCACATACGGATGCTGAGAGAGATAGCGCTCTATCTTGTCCGCAATGACCTTTCCGGAAATATCGGTTCCCGCCGCAGAGGGCTCGGCCAAGCCGAGGGCCGAACAGATCTCCGCCATCAGACCACGGGAATTCTCCTCGGTGGTCGGGGCGTAGAGCGCCCAGAACGCATTCAGGTTGTCCACCGGAGTGAAAATGCGGCCATCCTCTACGGGAATACCGACCGGGTAGGCCGAGGGCACAAGGCCATCCAACAGCGCGGAACGGACTTGAGGAATGTGATCTTTCCCACCTGCCTTGATTCTCTCGATCCAGTCCTTGCCCAGGGTGACCCAACTGCTCAGCCACAAGGCACGGAGCGGATGGGTTGGTGAGACCAACACAGCCTCGCGATGCCTTCCGCGGAAGTCAGTCAAGATGACATGAATGGAATCAACGGCCAGCACATTTCTGAGCGCTTGCAGGTGTTGCTGACGCTCGGCACTGGAAGTCGTCTCGGCCTGACGGATGAGGTTCCTGACCAAGTCAAGGTAGCTTTCAGCATACGCGAGGCATTCCTTTTCCGAGTCCCGGAACGACAGCCCCTGCATGATCAGCTCGGCAGCGTCTTTGCGCACCGCTTCAAAAAACTCTTCGCGGGTAGCCAGGAAGGAAGCCATCGCGGCAGAAGATGGCAGCGTGAGTCCGACCTCGGAGGGTGGCTCGGCGGTATCCAGGTTGATCTGCATTCGCCAGCCTGACGGGTGCTTGGGCTCCGCCAAGATGCGCTGCTCGATGGTTTTGAGCATACGCGAAAGCGGAATCTGAACAGCGCCCTCACGACCGAATTTTGCGTGCAAGGTTTCCTGGCGGGAAGTTTTCTTGGAACGCCCCCCTTCGGCCCATGCGACAACACTGATGGCGATATCATCGGGATCGCGTTCATCGCCCAGGGCAGTCAGTTGCAGCCGGAAACGTGCATGCTCCAGGCTCCGCTCAATGGGTATAGCGCGTTGCGGTGGTTCTTCCTCAATGTTGCCACCGGGCAGGACGTAGAAAGGTTCGCTCTCGTAAGAGCGTTTAGCGCCCTCGGAGGCGGAATCCGCTTCCAACGGAACCGGGTCGCCATCGGCCGTCCAAGGCAAGACACGGATGAAATGCCATCCCTCCTCGAATTCGATCTTGTTGAGTTTGGCCAGGTTGGTCGTGCATTGCAGGCGGTTTGGCGTCCAGGCTTTGACCTTTTTGGATTTTCCAACCGGGCCGTCATTCTGCGAAACAATCTGAACCGTAAAATGGTCAAGCCCGCTGACCTTGCCGGGGTGAGGGTTAACGTCGAACACCACGTTCATCTTACGGCGGTCGTTCGGGACCAGAACCTGTTGCCCGATGAGACCAGAGAGTTGGTCGTCGGTTTCATCCTCTTGAACGACCGGCAAGTCGGTCTCCAGCACCGTCAGAAGAACCTGGTCCAGCGAAAGCTCTTCTTGGAACGTCCATTTGTCGAAAGAAATGCTCCACGAACTCTTGTCGGTCGCGATGGGCGGCGTCCAAAACTCGGGCTCCTGGACATCGTATTTTTCAAAGTAGGTGAACAGGCGCGACTCCAATGCCTCGTCGCTAAGCCCCAGATCGGCGATGCGACCACGAACCGACTTGTGCGAAGTCATCAAACCGCGGACACTGCCGAGGTTGCGGCGGATCATGCCATTGACCATCCCGAGATCGGCAAAGAGTTTGAAGTCTGGAATCAACGTCAATTCATACAGGCTGGCCCCGAGGGTTTCTCCGTCAATCCCGTTTTCGAGCGCGGTGAGCAGATACCGCACGCGGGAAACAGCGTCGGCAAACAGCCATTCCTCCTCCGTGAGGATGCTCAAAAGATCACGAACATGGCCGACCAGTGTTGCCGGGAGCCGGTCAAGCAGCGAGTTGATAAGGTCCTCGTAAATGCCGGTGAAAGCCAGTTCCTCGAACGTCGCCACGCCAAAAGAATCCTCGGCGCTGGTGCGGAGCGAGGTCGGTATGAAGACCAGCAAAGGCTGGCGTAGCTCGCCGTTCACGTCAGGATTACGAAGTTCCACCAGTTTTGTGGAAGTGACTCGGAAGGGGTGGCCCTCCAGGTCATGGCTGCCGAGGATAAAGATGTTTCCGTCGGGCCGGGTTCGGCGCAGTTCCTTGCAGACCGACTCCATTATGTCGTCGTCTAGATCGGTGACGCGCATGCAGTGGCCGGGGCCACGATCCCCCAAGATTGCTTCGATACGGGGGCACAGCACACCAGCAACCGCCGCGTTTAGTTTATCCTGGGGAAGCTGAGTGAACGCGTTACTCATGCATGCCTACCGTTCTTATCTGTTCCGTCAGTTCTCTCAATTGCATAGCGGGGCGATACTTTTTGGGTCACGTAAGCGTCCGACAAGTCCTCGTAGAACCCGATTTCACGCAGGCGTCGCTTGAAGGCTTCGAGGTTGAGGCGCAGGGCGCGTCTGTCGAGGATGCTGCTGTTGGCCTGGGCACCGATCGGCAGCCGGTCGATGTGAAGGCCGTAGCGGTTTCTCAAAAAGGCCAGCAACTCCTCGATGCGGACCTCACGGGTCACGAAACGCCCCCCATCCTGGGTGAGCACAGCCACCTGAAGCAGCACTTCAAGCAGCTTGCTTCCCAGCACAAATCGCCGAGGACTTCCCTTGGTTCGGGATTGGGCCAGCAGGCCGTTCTCTTTGTTCTTCAGCAGCAGAGAGTCCAGACACTCAGTGATGTACTGGCGGTGATACTTGCCGCGATACGCCATCAGGATTTCGATGAAGGATTCGAACTCGCCAAGGCCCATACCAGTGACTTCCCGAATCTCCGGATCGACGTCCTCGTTCCCGGAGGTCGATTCCTCGATCAGGCTGGCCAGGCGGAATTTGAAGTAGGCTTGGCGCTCCGCGTCGTGCTCGGGCTTCAGCAGGGATACCAGATCGCCAACGGTGAACACGCCGCCCCCAGGTGTAGCCAGCTTGCCCGTTTTTTTACCCAGGTATTCCGCCATCTCATCGAGTTTCTTGACGACGAAATTAGCCTGCACAAAAGCCGGTATCTGACGATAGAGCCGGTCAGCGGACTTGCGAGCCAGCTCTGCCATATGCGGGTTGTTGACATCCCCCATGTCCACGACCAGCGACACGGGATCAGGCGAACTCTCCAGCGCGTTATCCGAGCGCTGCTTCACCAGCTTGGGCAGTATCTGCAACAGCTTGAGGTGGTAAAGCGCCAGATGGAATGCCATCAGGGTTTTGAGGTAATCCACCAGCACCGAACGCGGAATATAGGGCTCATAGGCTAGAAGCCGTAGAAGGTCGTCAGCCATAATATCGGCCTGGCCGATACACAGCGGCTGGAAGCGTGAGGGCTCTTTGGAGTCCTTCATGTCCTGGGTGACCTGATGATCCAGACGCAGGATGGCCTGTGTTTCCACGTCCACGGATGCGTTGGGATCGTAGCGGTCCGTCACCAGGTCGATTCCCGGGAAGAAGAAGCGCTTCAAAGCATCTCGCGCAGCTTGGCCCTTGCCTTTGCGGGCATAGAAAAGCATCCAGTAGATCTGCTCGGCAGCGCCGTAATCACGCGTGTGTTTGGCATTACGAAACTTATAGGTATTGCCATGCAGCGGCCTCGGTGCGGCCACGGCCTGATTGGCTTTGCCCCGATTAACCACATCCATCAGATCGGTTTCGATCCAGCGGTGTACCACCTGTGGAAAGCGATCAAAGCCCGCAAACCATTCGGGATGCTCAAGGAAGTCCTCCATGAACTCTTCAACGGTCAGGTCGCTGCCACGGGGTGGGCGTCGGCTGGCATAACCATCATATTTCAGCCGGGGAAAGAGCATGGTCAGCACACGATCCATCTCGATGTGCTTGAAATCGACGTAAGTCGTCTTGGGCGTGCGGAACTCCTTGTCTCTGCCTTTGATGCTCATGCTTTAGCCCTCCTGCTCACTTTTCCCAGGTGCAGGATGCCTTTGTCGTCGCGCCGGATCTGGAAGAATTCGAAGCCGCTTTCGGTGAGGAGCACCTCCTGATAGGGAGCGGCCGATAGAACATTCTTGAAGACCGCCAGACTCAGGTAGAAACCTTCCTGCTCCTCGATGCTGGGACGGTAGCCGTTGTTGAGCCGCATCAGCATTTCATAGATGTCGAGATTGATGCGCAGGTTGGCCTTGTGCCCGTCGCCGGAGTCGTAAAGAAGCACCAGCGCCTGAGACAGGCACTCGAGGAAAGGATGAGCCGCCGTTTCCTGCTCGGTGCGGAGCGTAAAATGGTCGCCGTCAAAGAGGCGGTAACTGCGGATGGTGCCCTTATCCACATGGCGAACACGCAGCGCCAACTGGTTGCCCAGCCGCGCCGGATCGCTCAGACCTTCACCCCGGTTGATGGCCCGAAGAATGGCGGTTACCTCATCGGCGCTTTTCGCGCCCGGCTGCTCAATGGCATCCAAGAAGGGATCGATGCTTCCGTAAGGCAGCATTTCCTTCCAGCCCATGTCGCGTCGCTCAAAGAAATGGCGGCGGCGCATGTGCGAGAGGTAATTTCGGTGCTTGGCGATCAATCGAGCACGGTTCTTCGACGAGTAATCGCGAGGCAGATTGCGGAATAGCGTCTCCACCAGTTCGCTGTCATATCCGGCCCGCTCCGCGAACGAAAAGCGGCTCATGGCCTTGGTCTTGGGATTGAGGAAGCCAAGCTCGCGGTCCAGATCGGGGTTGCTGACTTCGGCAACGTCGATCTCGCGCAGCAAGGCAATCAGCCGGTCATTGGAGCCTTCCGCCCCGCCAAGCCACGAGTTGAAATAGAAACCGTCAAGGATGCGATTCTGGGTCTCTTCACCGCCGTTCTGATAGAGCTGGTGAATGCCGTCGCAGTCCTGGGTGCCCACCAGCATGAAGGCCAATGCCGAACGCAGGTCGCGCATGGTGATGTGCAGTCGCCCGCGCAAGTGGGTAATGGTGTAGAGCATCTTCAGGCGCTCGATCACCTTGGGACCGGCAACCGGGTCCTGAAAGGTCCGGGCATTATGGTAGGCAAAGCACTTGCCCTTGAGGTCGCAATTCTCGCAGGCCTGCCAGTATTCCTGCTGCGTCATGCGGGCAATCAGCCGCTCCAGAATCGAAGGCTGACCTTCCTCTGGTTCGGCGACCACCGAGCGCAGGTTGAGGTTGATGACCGCGATACCGCCTTCCGGTGCGGCTCCGGCCAATCCCTGCTGGATCTGCTTGGAGAGGCGCGGGAACTCCTCCCCGTGCTCCAGGAAGAAATCGATCAGACGACCCTCATTGATGGCGATCAGCCGGGTTTGATTCTCGGGCCAACTGGAAGCGTCCCTGCCTGCGAAGGGGGCGAAGAACTTCTGCAGCACGGCATCATTGCGCTCGTCCCCTTCATCCTGACTGCCGTCGTAGTTGCTCTGGTAGGTATGCCCCTTAAGCTGGAACACAGCGCCATTCGCTCCGCGCTGCATCTGCGCGCCCTTGCTCTCGGCAAAGGCCTCGAACTGCTGAATGAAGGCCGTCTTACCGTCGCCGGCGTTACCGCTGATGATCACCAGGCGGAACTCGCCCTTGAGCAGCGCGGGCTTGAGCTTCTCGTCCAGATAGGTCGGCACATAGGTCGCCTTGCCAACTTCGTCGAGGCCACGGGTGCCAGCGTTGGATACTTGGCTCTGGCTGTAGAGGGTCAGCAGGTGGGTGACAAAGGGGTTGGTGTTGGGCCTGGTCGGCTCAAAGCCCAGCTTGGACACCACCTTGGGTCCGGCACCAATCTCGCCGGTCGTCAGCACTGAGCGCAAGCGCTTGACCTCGGTCATGGCGATCAAGAACTCATCGACTGATGCGAAGCGATCCTTGCGCTCCGGCGCGATCATCTTCACCAGTACATCGATCAGAGATGAGCTGAGGTCGGCGCAGCCTTTGAACTGCTTGGGATCCTTGGGCTGAGTCTTGATCGGCGGCGTGGGGTCGTCGAAAGGATACTTACCGGTCAGGCATTCGTAGAAGGAGATGCCCAGGGCATAGAGGTCGCGGTCTATCCGATCCGAGGCATCCGGCTCGTTGGAATAATCGTAATCCGGCGGCAGGTAGCGGCGCGTGCCGCCACCGCCTTGCACCTCGTCGTTCTCGGAGACCGCGACGTTGAAATCGATGATGCGGACACCCTTATCAGTCCACAGCAGGTTGGAGGGCTTGACGTCCTGATGGTAAACACCGTGTCTGTGGAGATGGGTCAGCCCCTCGGCGGCCTCCCGCACAATGCGCACGGCGTCATCCAGCGACAGCGCCTCAGCATCGATCAGATCCGAGACATCCAGACCTTCCACATACTCAAAGACGATGTACGGCGTCTGCTTGGCGTCGGCCATACGATCCGCCCAGATCACCTTCACCACATGCGGATGATCGGGCAGATTGGTCAGGGTCTTGTATTCTCGGCGTAGCCTCTCGTACACGCTGCGCCGGTCCTTGGTCACCAGCTTGATGACCCGCACCACATCGCCCAGGGAATCGAACACCTTGTAGGCGACGCCGAACCCACCACTGCCCAGCTTCTTCTGGACGCGGAAGCGATCCGCCAGGACGAAATCTTGCGACAGGTTCGTCAGGTCATCGGGAAGTTGTGGCTGCGCCACGGTCGGGCCGCTTACATCCTGGGCGGAGTCATTCTTGGCCTCGGGCAGGATCAGGTCATCCAGGCCCTTGCGGGCGATTGCCGCGCTGGTGTGTCGTTCCTCGGGGTCGAACTCGCAAAACTTCTGCAACCACTCATCAATCCCCTTGGGCAGGTCCGGCTTGTGCTCCGAGGGTTTGATGGGGAACTTGCCGTCGGCCTCCATCATCTGGTCGACGCTTTCAAAGGGGAGTTCGCCGGTGAGCAGCTCATATAAGACCAGCCCGGCGGCATACAGATCGGAGGCGATGCTGGCCTGGGCCGGATCTTTAAAGCACTCCGGGGCCTGATAGGCGGCATCCAGATCATCCACCACCTGATCGGCGACGGTGGAGGTTCGGTTCTTGCCCACCCGGGCGAAATCGAAGCCAGTTACCCGGGCCTGACCGCCCTTGGTCACCAGAATGGCGTCCGGGGTAAGGTTGCGGTGGATCACCTCATGCCGGTGCGCATGGTCCAGGGCCGACAGCACGTCGCGCATCACCTGGAGCTTCTGGTCAAAAGTCAGCGCCAGGGAGGCCTTATTGATGTGCAGGCGCAGGGCTTGGCTGGGCAAATCCTCGGTGACCAGCACCACCATATCTTCATCGTCGGAGACGAACAGATCCTTCACCGCCAACACGTTGACGTGGGTCGGCATGTGCGCCACTGCGCGATAGGCGTTGCTGATCTTCTTGAACTCTTCCCTACGGGCGGCCGCGTCCTGGTAGGGGTCCGCCTGATAAACGCGCAGCCGCGCCATGCCGCCGCTCTTGCCCAACAGATTGTGCTTAGCGCGGTATTCAGTGTAGCGGTCGGTACCTCCGAGTTTCTCCTCTACCTGCCAATCGCGGAACACCAACGCCGCGCTCTTCGGTTTGGCTTTCCCCGTGATCGTTTTCGCAATTTGGGAGTGAATGCGTGTGATGTTATCCAGACGGTTGTCAGGAATGCGGCTCGCATCGCGGAAGTATTTCAGGCAGTGTTTTAAGTCGGTCACGTCCGGACTATCGATGCTCGCCTGGTCGAACACGGCGGCATCATTGGCGGTGAGCAGCACTGTGGCATGTACATGCGCCTTGCGCAGCTCAATCAGGCCGGTATTGCTCTCCCGGATGATGGTGGCCATGGTCTTGGCGTGGCTGCGCAGCTTGGCTAGCGGCGAGAAGAACGGCTGCCGCCCTTCAGGATACCACTTGGAGCCATACACATCGATGTTGCCCCGCGTTCCTTTGACATCCACCAGGTAAACCGCATGAGGCGCGAGGATGGCGATGTCGATCTCAAAAACCTCCTCCCGCTGCCGCATTTCGAAATTGTGGAAGATCAGCCAGCCATCAGGCAGATGATCCCGAAGGAAACCGATGGCCTGGCGTTCAGATTCGTTCGCGGGTTGCCCGATAGGTATGACCTTCGCCATCAGCGAGCCCCGTTTTCTATCGCTCTTTCGACAAGCTGAACGGCTTGCCGTTCTAGCTCGAGAGCTTCTGCGATTTGATCGTGTGCTCCTACGACCGGACCGGCTAGTTGCCTACGAACGCTTTCGTCTGGCCATGGCAGCTCAAATTCAGCCATGTGAGGATCCCATACGCGTGGGATGCTATTTCCAGAGGCTTGCCTTTTGATCAGCACCTGCCCATGCGGTGTCCTTAGAAACAGGTAGATGAAAGCACCATCTACCTCGGTTTTCGGAACTATCCGGTACAGATCATCTGCACAGAAAATATCTTCAAGCCAGCCCGAAACAAAAAGTGGTCGCCCAAACAGACCATAGATTTGCCCTGCAGCTTGAAATATTACCCAGCCCCTTTTGACAATAAATTCCTCAAAATTCGGAGTGCGGCTGCTCACAAAGCGCGGCTCGTTTGCTTCATAAAGATAAGCATCGGTCCCGCTGATGAACTGGCGGCCGTAGGTCTCGTCATCAACCCAAAGTCTCTTAAATATTGGTGGCTTGAAAAGCCGTTCGGCAACTGTCGATAGCCGTTCACAAGAATAGCGGCCGTTCTTGATGGCGGCTTCGGCCTCCAGAGCCGCGGGAGAATGGTATGGAGCATCCAATCGTCGTTTAAGATTCGCAGACGAAACGCTTGACCATCCTAGCTGGCTCACATCCGAATACTCTAACGCCGGTAGGTTAAGCTCCTTTAAGAGCCCACTTGTGCTGGCTTCTATCACTTTCGAAGCCTCTGACCGGAGGTCAGCTGCCGCCTGAACGAGCTCGTGTGCGCTGTCTTCTACCTCGCCAAGCCGTGGCACCGGCAGATGAGCAATGTGATGCGGTTCTAAGTGCGTGATTATAGAGCCGTAGGTTCCTGAGGTTACGATGGGTAGGCCAAATCTTGTGCCGAGGTATGCGTATATGTAGCCAGACTTGACCTTATTCTCGTCTGGAATGACACGCAAAACATCCTCAGTGCATGCCATTCCGTCCATATCGGCGCGAGCATAAGCCATTCGCCCAATTGAACCGGATCGTGTGATGAGTGTCCAACGATCCCTGATTAGGAGCTGACTGTTCTGGTGCGCAACCGATTTTGCAATGTGACTGATGTTGCTGAGGTCAGCCTGAAGAATGTCAGTGCTCGATAAAAACGGGTAGCCATGTTGACTATCGTCTACCCACAGGCGGGTAATACGACCCGCGTTTATAATCCCAGAAATACCACCCTTGGTCAGGTCTTGCAGATGGTCTTTTCTCGCAGTGAGCTGGTGCAGGAGTTCTCTGGCCTCCATTGCACCCGACATATACGGCCCACAATCAAGGCGACGCCCTTGTTTCTCGATCCAACTACTTGGGACAGTTTTTATTTGGAATTTTCTACTCATAACATCACCTCGCCGGTCGCGCGGAATTCCTTATATTTCTTTGCAACCAGCGGCAGCTCGTCATGAATGCGGCGGTTACGGCGCGTGGTTCGGCGGATTTCCACTTCGCCACCTTCGCGAACTCGCTCGATCACTTCCTCGTCGAAGACCAGTTCTTCACCATCCGGGGCTCGCTGGAACAGGAGATTGCCCCGAGCATCGACACCGGCCCGATCCACCACGGCCATGAAGACCTTGTATTCCGGGTGCTCGGTGTTGATCAATTCCTCTTGGCTGCGACGGCGTAGCACCAGAAGGCTGGGCAAGGCGGGCGTCAGGCCATATTCTTTGACGGTGACCTTGAACGGCTCCACCGGCAGGTCAACCGAGGCCAAGACCTCGCAGTGGTGCAGAATCCACCAGCGCACGTATTCATCGCTCGGATTGCCCAGTAAACCGTCGGGAAGCAGGATGCCAACGCGGCCCGTACCGGGCTTTACCCACTGCAAGGCACGTTCAATGAACAACACCTCGGGTGGCACACCGCCGGTGCTCAGATTGCCGGTGTTGCGGAACCCGCCTTCCTCGTCGCGCTCCCAGTTGTTGCCCAGGTCATAGCGTTCCAGGATGGAGGTGTCGCTCACCGTGTCTTGGGTGGAGAACCATGGATTGAGCAGAACCACATCCATGCTGCCCAGGGCTATAGCCGGGCGAGCGGCCTCGATGCCATCAAGATCACCATCCGGGAAAGTGCGGGCGTCGATGCGAAACACGCGGCCTGGATTGCCGGTGGTGAACAGCAGGTTCATGCGGCTGGCCACGGCCAGGAAGGGATCGATGTCGCAGCCCAGAGCATTGCTGGCCGCCCATGCGGCGGTTTCGTTTTGCGCCTGGCGGATCTGTTCGTTGGTGGCCTCTTCAGGCGTGGTGCCCATGACCGCCAGTTTCTTCTTGAAGATGTGCGCGGCGGTCATAGCCAGGAAAGTGCCGGTGCCGCTGGAGCAGTCCATGATGCGTTCGCCGGGTTGCGGGTCGAGCATCTCCACCGCCATTTCGGCGACGTTGAGTGGCGTGGGGTAGCGGCCCTCACGTCCGTCCATCACGCTCCGGGCGACCGCACGGAAGGCCCCTGTACGGTAGCGGGGTTGGGTTTCACTCAGGGAGTATCGGGCCAGTTCCATCACCACTCGAGCGGTCTCGTGGGGTTCCAGCGTCACATCCCAGCCGCGGGTCAGCAGGTTCGGTTGCCAGGCCTTGGCGGCGGCAATGGACTCGTTGATGCGCTGCGCAACGGCCTGTTGGCCCGCATCGGTGAAAGGCTCGTCGCCCTTGATCCAGAACTTGCGCTCGCCGGCGGGCAACGTCTCGTCATGAATCTTGGCCAGCATCAGCACGGCCAGTTGCTTGAAGGAATCTTTGTGGTCGAGACCGAGGTTACGGTTCAGATACCGGTGGCACCGCATCAAGGCATCTTCCAAATCCTCCGCCTCGGCGCTGACCTGAATGACGCCGCCGGTGCGGTCGAGATCGGTGGTGCGTTCGCCTGGCACCGGCCAGACACCCAGTGGCTTGGCTCGGACCTCGAAGCGGGTGCGCTCCACCTGGAACAGGAACTCTTCCTGGCCGTTGGTCCACATGCCCAATGTCGCGCCGGGGATCAGTTCCAGCAGCTCCTTCAACTCGCGCAGGTCAGCATCGGCCTCAGCAATGGAACGGAGCTTGTCGCGCTTCTTCTGATTCTTGCAGACGATGATCCGCTGCAGGTTGTCGTTGTTGTGCTCGGCATCGGGACGGAATATCGCGATGTCAATGCGCTTGCGCCCCTGGCCGGGGATCTGCGGGTTGTAGTTGATCTCCAGATCGTTCCGGTCAAAGCCGTAGCTCTCGATGAGCTGGCGCAGAACCTTCTGCACCAGCAGCTTCCTGGCCGAGGCGCTCTCCTTGTTGCCGGTCAGGATGTCGATGAAAAAATTATCGGGGCCGCTCTCTTCGGCTGAATCCTGCGGGGCATCAGCGATGTTGTCGTTTTCATCGCTCATTTGCTTGCCACCTTCTTCTGGGGCCGATCGTTGATCCGGCTAGGTGAGCGTTTCTTAACGAGAGTCTGCCCGTCGTGCTCATGGAGAAATTCGCGATATTTCTCGGCAATCACCGGCAGATCGTTGTCCTCGATCTTTTCACTGCGGGTCAGGGTCCGTTCCACGAAGCGCCCACCGATGCGGATGCGCTCGGTATACTGCCTGGGCTCAACGATCTCTTCGCCGTCCGGCGTGCGCTTGTAGAGCTTGTTACCACGGCGGTCGAAGCCAACCTTGTCGGCCACAGCCATGAAAACCGGGTATTCCTCGGCACCGCCCAAGGCCTCACGATGTTTTTCCTGGTCATCCTTACGGCGCAGAAACAGCAGACTGGTGAGGATATTGACGTTGGCTTCGGCAATGAAGGCTTCCACCGGCAGGTCAACGGAGGCGAGCACCTGGGTTTCACGCATGACCCACCAGCGGATGTATTCTGCCGCTGGATTGCCGAGAACACCGTCGGGCAGGACGATGCCCATGCGGCCCTTGCCTGGCTTGAGCCATTTGATGCAGCGCTCGATGAAAAGAATCTCTGGCGCGACGCTGCCCTTGAGCACGCCGGTGTTGCGGAAACCGCCTTCACCATCCGGCTCCCAGCTATGGGCCAGTTCGTACTGCTCCAGAATGTGCTTATCGGTAATCGGGATGTCCGAGCCGAACGGAGGATTGGTGGCAACGATATCCACCGACCCGAGCGGAATTTCTTTCTTGGCGGAAGGTAGATCGGCCAGATGCCCCAGCGGGAATTCCAGGGAATTGACGTTGTAAATGTGGCCACGGCCGTCACCTGCCAACACCATGTTCATCTGCGCGGCACGGATCAGAAAGGGATCGAAGTCGGTCCCGAAGAGCTGGGCGGCGGCATACTCTTTTAACCGTTCGTGGACATTCAGGAATTCGGTGGTGTCCTCGTTTCCGGCCTGGGTGTTTTGCTCTTCCCGAAACTTCTTCAGCATGTGCCCCAGCGTAGCGACCAGGAAGCCGCCTGTACCACACGCCGGGTCCAGCAGGGTCTCGTTCTCCTTGGGGTCGAGCATTTCAATCACCAGCTTCACGACGCCCCGGGGGGTGAAATACTGGCCACGGTCGCCGCGCAGGTTGACGCCCACCAATTCCTGGTAGGCCACACCCTTGGCATCGACATCCGTCCGGGTGAAATCGTACTTGGCCAATTCAGAAACGATAAAGGCCAGCGCCCGGTCGGACAGAGTAATCTCCTCGTTGCCCCGGAAAATGTTCTTGTATTGCTTTTTGACCTCGATGAAGAGTTCCTCGATACGCGCGCGGATCGCCTTGCGGCCATGTGCGTCGAACTGCTCTTTCGGGCCTGCCCAGAAGCGGCGTTGCCAGGCTTGGCGCTGCTTGGCACGTAGGTTTTCATCGTGCATCTTGCAGAAGATCAGATAGAGGAACTGCCAGAAGGCGGCGTCCTTGGGCATACCCTCGTTGCCATGGATGAAGTTGTGGCAACGGCGGAAGGTAATCTTGAGCATCTCGTTGTCGGCGACGCGGGTGTGGGCATCGGAGATGACCTCCTTGGTGCCGACCGACTCTTCGGCCAACGGCCAGTCGCCGATGGGGTTGCACTTGGTCTCAAAGCGCTTTTGCTCCTTCTCGACAAAGAAGAACTCCAGGCCATTGGTCCACAGGCCGTACTGAACCGCATCGACCTCGCGCATGATGGTCTCGATTTCGTCAAGGTCCTTAGCAGCCTGCTCGAAGTCGCGGATGCGCACTGCATTCTTGCCGGTGTTCGGCTCCTGGCGACAAATCACGGCGCGGCCAAGATTCTCGATGGCGTGTTCCTTACCGTGGTGGAAGATGGCCACGTCCACCCTCTTTCGCCCGCCAATCGAGAAATCCAGCTCCATGTCTTCCGGTGAGAACCCGTATTCGTGGATCAAGGCGCGAACCACCCGCTGCCGGACCAGCTCCTTTTTCGTTTCCTTGATCTGCCTGCCAGAAACATAATCGAGCGTATATCCCGCCGGGATGGTGTTCTCGGCCTGCATGCTTTTTTTCGTTTTCATTTTGGTCTCCCTGTAATGCAGGCGAACATCATCGTTTATCCTCGTCACATTGTTCGTGAGTTGTACGTTTTTGCTGCTCGATCCACTCATCAAGATCTGCGCGAGAAAACCTCCACTGCCCTCGAACCTTGAAGCCAGGAAGCTCTCCTGCTTGGACCATGGAGTAGACCGTCTTTTCCCCTACCTTTAAGAGGGTAGCGACTTGGCGCAGTTTCAGGATCTCTTCGCTCGACACAGCAGCCCCCCTTTGCTCACAAACGCGCGGCAAGAATGATCGAACAGATTATGCCCGTTTTTACCAAACTTTGGCATTTTACACCAGACGATTTATGTGTTGCATAACACTAAACAATTTGATAGATTTCATGATCATGAGGAACTTCGGCGAGACTCTCCGAGAGCTGCGCATTGCCCAGGACCTGGGACTTCGGGAAACGGCGGTGAAAGTCGGAATTTCGCCGGCCTATTTGAGCCGCATCGAACGTGGCAAGGAGAGGCCGCCAAGTGCGGAGGTGATCAAGGCATTGGCAAGTGTCTTGGCCGCCGATCCCGATGTGCTCTTTCGCTTGTCATCCTCCACAGACCCAGAGATGACCGAATTTCTCCATGGGCACCCGGAGGTCATGAAGTTATTGAGATTGCTAAGGGAGCATCATGCGTCGGCTTCAGAAATCCGGCACCTTTTGAAGTCGGCGAGTGCCTTGGTCGAAAAGCGCGGTTCCCATTAGGGGTCAATTCTCGCGTGTTCGCTGGGGTGACCTGTAGGCTGCGGTCGCCACAAGAACCCAAGCTGCGTCAGCGCCCCTTCGTGCGGCAAGATTCCCCTGCAACGCGCCACTTGAGAGGAAGAGTGTGGCCCCTTGGCCCCTCGGGAGGAAGCAACGTTTTGCATTTTTTACAGCCAATTCGGTCCGAACAACTCCTCCAAGGGGCTCAGGATCGGGGGAAGGCTTTCCTCACAGGTCAGCCCAAGGTAGGTGGCCGCGCGGGTGGCGCCAACGTACAGATACTTGTCGAAAAGGTCTGGGTGCCTTTCGGCGAGCCGATCTATCCCAACGAAGAAGACTGCTTCAAACTCCAGTCCCTTGATATGCTGAACATTGAAAACGCGGACGGCGCCATCGCGGCCGCGCACCCTACCGTCCAAGCAAGCTTCGACGCTGATATTGTGTTCAGCAAGCGCGTCGCTGAGCGCTGCTGCCACGGGACTAACTTCGTTCTCGTCGTTTACCAGCACGGCGATTGATGGCAGATCACCGACAAATCCCTCGATCTCCACGATCCGATCCGCCAACCATGTTGCGGCGTCGTCCAAGCTACCCATGTCTTTTGCCAACACGGGCGGGACACCTTCGTTTTCGGCGAAATCCGGCAGAATGGCATCGTCCTCACTTCCTCCTGAGAGAACTACAAGCTGTCGCGCCAGGTTATGAAGCTGCCGGCTTTGTCTGTAAGCGACCGTAATCGTCCGCGTTGCAATATCTGGAAGTACCCACTTCATTTCGTCGCGGGTGCGTGTTCCCCAATTGGTCACACGCTGATTGAAGTCTCCGCAAGCAAAAAAGGAGCGGGTTGTCGGCCTCGCCATGGTTGCCATACAGGCCAGTTGGAGTGGCGAAAAATCAGTTGCCTCATCGACAAGAACCTGCGTTCGGTAAAGCTGCGATATTCTTTCCAGCGTCCCACGCGCAGGCGTCTCCATGTTGGTCAACGCGCGTGCGCCGGTTATCAGTTCGTCGGTCCCGCGCAGCATGGCAAGGAGCATGACATCGACTTCGAGAGGGTGGACATCCGTCGCGCTGAAACCGTCGGCGCGATACCATCGCTTTTCGCTCTGTCGGGTACGTCTGAAACGGCGATAGCGCGCCGGCGTTCCGTCGATGTATCGACGCACGGGATTGACGAACGTCCGCAGCGCGGATTGCACAACCAAGCTTTCCCCTACCTCTGGTAATTCCTCTTCCTGCAGCGTCCTGTCGCCGAGCCAACTGAGAAGGCGACCCGTCTGCCCCGTTTTGGTTGCGCTTCTCTTGCGGGCACGCGAGCGTGCCAAGGCGCGAACGGCACGCATGTACGCCGCAACGGCCGCTGCTCGACCTACGCGGGGCTGGTTCGTTTCTTCTTCGTCATCGACCTCTTGATCGGAGTCATCATCCGGCACGTCGTCCAGCGCCGAAATGAACACCGCCATGTCGTCGAGGAATGCCTTGTCTCGATTTACCTGAAGATTTAGACCCCGCCGGATCTTCCCGTCCGTCGTTTCCTTCATGGCGCTGACCCGCGTTCCAATCTCGGCCGCTAGGTCCATGAGGGACGCGAACGTTCCCGGCTGGGGCGTTGGCCCTGCGCCTTCGATGATGGCCAAGACCCGCCGGCCGAGCTTCGCAACCTCCGGTGACGGGTTTTCGCTCAGGCTTTTGGCCGCGACGCGCATTTCTTCCCAGAATGTGGCCTGCTGCCACTGGTCGAAGTCTGAGAACCAAGCGATCTGCTCCGCCTCCACTTCAGGAGAGAGTGTCCGCGCCGTCTCCTTCATCACGAGCGAGCTGCTACTTGCGGCCGAGCGCAATATCCGGAAGCCGCCACGAGCCAGTTCCTCTCGAAACTCCGCCCAGGTGCGGATACGGTCATCCGGTGCGGGGATACCTTCCCGATTGAATGCCTCTTTCACATACAGCCTAAGCAACTCCGTCGGTGTGAACATTATCCAGCTTTGCGCGTGATCTGCCTCAGAGACGTTGCGTATCGCTTGACGTTCGGCGTCGTCGAGAAAGGCCAAATCCAACTTCTGACCGAGACGGCGAATGAGTGTGGTCGTCTTTCCGGTCCCCGGTGCACCGAGGATCAGAAGACGACTCCCAAGCGGCATTCGGAAGATTTCGCCCTGGTAGCGATCCAGAATAGGCTGGTCGCGAAGGTCCATTCTGGAAATCACCGCGCGCCGCACGCCCTCTCGGACGTTGGCCTCGCTACTTTCTTCTTTCAGCAGTTCCTCAAGGGCGGTCTCGTCAATCTCTTCGACCGTTTCGAGGAGCGCCCGCAAAGACTCGACGGTCAGCGGCCCATAGTCGTCGCCTTCTAAAATGGCATTGCGCGCGTCCCATATCTGGTTCGCCCGGAATGGTTGGAACCGGGCATGTTCGACGATCTCCACGTCAATCGTCTCGCCGTCGCGGGGCAATTCGTACTCATCGCCGATGCTCAGCTCCGCGAGCCGCCCAACCCGGGAACGATAACTGGCAAACTTAAGCCGCTTGTCAGGAAGGGGTGCCGCAGCCGCGCGAGAGAAGTAATAGGTCATCTTCTGACCATTCTCGTCGGCTACGACGACGCGCGCGATCGCAGGTTCACGGGAGAGAATCTGGTTTCCTTCGAGGTTCTCTTGTGTGATCCGGCTGTGTGTTCGGATGGTTTCCTGTTCGGTAAAGGTGTTCCTGACAATCGACGTCGGGCTGCTGCCAGAAACGCCGCTTTGAAGGGCTGCTTCCGCAGCCTTCGCTACCTTATCGAAAGTCTCAAGACTCTCTTCTGCGACCGGACGGATATGTTCTTCTGTCTCCCGCGCGTCACTCATACCTCGTCCCCCAAGTGCAATTTTTCTAGGATTCAACGTCGCAACGCGCGAATGGCAACCCAATCGCCGTCGCCGGGGCGCTTGACCGACCAATAGTTCCACCCATCCAGTCGTGTGTGCTTCCCATCTTTCGTAACAGCTACGCCTCCTGCAGCGGCAGATGGGCTTTTAAACCGTTGGCCCTCGACCAGCCATTCTCCATCAGTAATTGCGCCCTCATATCGGCGGCCGTTGTATTCCATGCGAACTTCACTACCATGTGGCAGCGTTACCCCCTTACCAGACCAAGATCGCCTGGCTTCATTGATCGCGTCGGACTCCGCCGCACCGCCAAGCTTGAGCAAACGGCGGAGCACATCGTTCGGCGATTCTGAAAAGCTCTTCCGTTCCGCTTCAATTTTCTTGTGAACATCGAAGTCAATCTCGATCGTGCGTAGATCTCCCATGGGTCGCTCCAATCGTAAGCTACATAGGCTGACGTTACCCCATATCGCTTCATTTGTGAAGTAAATATAGTATTAATAGTAGTTCAAGAGGGGAAAGCCACCCCCTGCAGCCGAGCCTGTAGTCTCGGCCGACCCCTTCGAGCGGGGGAATCCCCCGCAACGCCCCCTTTTCAGAGTGAGAGTGCGGACCGGTTTGCCGTGACGGGATGAGGACCGGAGGAGAGGCCACCGGCGCCCGTCGCGGAGAACCGCGATGTCCAGTAAGAACCGCAAATCCTGCGCCCGTCGCGACCGGACCAATCTCTATTCCGAAATCACCGACAAGATCATTGCCGAACTGGAGGCCGGCCGGGTGCCTTGGGTCCAGCCTTGGGGAACGGCGGCGGCGAAGGCGCCCCTTGGCCTTCCGAAGAACGCCTCCACCGATCGTCAGTATTCGGGCATCAACATTCTGCTCCTCTGGGGCGCCGTCATTGAGCGCGGCTTTTCCGGCCAGAGCTGGCTGACCTTCCGCCAGGCGCTATCGATGGGCGGCAATGTCCGCAAGGGTGAACGCGGCACCACAGTCGTCTACGCCGATCGCTTCGTGCCGGAGGACGAAAAGCGCTGTGCGCGTGAGACCGGCGAGGATGCCCAGGCGATCCCGTTCCTCAAGCGCTTCACCCTCTTCAACACCGATCAGTGCGAGAACCTGCCCGAGGATGTCGCGACCGCCGCACCGCCGGTGCCGACAGGTCTGATCGAACCACGTGTCGAGGCACTGATCGCCGCCACCGGCATCGACTTTCGCATCGGGGGCAACCGGGCCTTCTACGTGCCGGCCCATGACTACGTGCAAGTGCCTCCGCCGCAAGCCTATTTCGAACCCATCAATTGGCATCGCACCGCGCTGCACGAGCTGGGCCACGCGACAGGCCATCCCTCGCGTCTGGGGCGGGATTTCTCGGGCTCCTTCGGCACCAAGAAATACGCCTTCGAAGAGCTCATTGCGGAGATCAACGCCGCCTTCTGCTGCGCCTCGCTCGGCATCGCGCCGACCGTCCGGCACGCCGACTATATCGGCTCCTGGCTTGAGGTGCTGCGCGAGGACAATCGCGCCATCGTCCGCGCCGCCAGCCAGGCGGGCAAGGCCGCCGACTGGCTTCTGGCCTTCACGCCAGAAGATGCGAAATCAATCAATGGGATTCCCGAGGCGCTCACGATATGATTCAATGGCAACTACACCATCGCCGCGCACCCGCTTGTTCGACCAATGTAAAGCCAACAACAATGACAACATATGCTCCCAAGCGAACGACCGGCCCCGGGCAGACCATCCAACTCAACCAACTCGAGATCCACTACGAGGAATACGGAACCGGGCAACCGCTTGTTCTATTGCACGGGTTCGGCGGATGCAGCCAGAATTGGCATCCCTTCATCGACCAACTCTCCGAGCGCTATCGCTTGATCCTCGTCGATCTGCGCGGCCATGGTTACTCCACCAATCCAGATAACAGGTTCACACATCGGGACGCGGCCGAGGACGTGTTCCTCCTGCTCGACGAACTTGGAATTGAATCCTTTTCGGCCATGGGCATCAGTTCTGGCGGAATGACGCTCCTGCACATGGCGACAACCAAGCCTGAGCGCATCGACTCGATGGTGCTTATCAGCACGACCACCCATTTTCCGGACCAGGCCAGGGCCATAATGCGCCGCGCTTCGATCGGCTCACTGCCTCGTGACGTTCAGGAAATGTATCGCGAGTGCGCCAAGCGCGGCGACGAACAGATTCGCCAACTCCTCTCTCAATTCAACGCGCTGGCAGAAAACGATGATGATATGAATTTCACGAAAGAGAGCTTGTCGACCATCACGGCGCGCACGCTCGTCGTGCACGGCGATCGCGACAACTTCTTCCCGGTTGAAATTCCGCTCAACCTGTATCGTTCGATACCGAATTCCGAGTTATGGATTATTCCGGGCAGCGACCACTCTGCCATTTTCGATGCCGCGACTCCCTTCGCCTCTACGGCGTTGCGGTTTCTTGATAGGCCGCACTGAATACCGAAGCTTCTCTTGGACCGACTGATCACCCTGTTGAACACTGGTTTGACCAATGATGGTGGGCCAGTTCGCGCGCCGAGCTAGGCGAGGATCGGTTGGTCGCGCCGATAACCCACTGCAAGAAACGGACACGCAACTGTATCCCGGCCAGAGTCATCGGAAAACTCGGCGGTTCCGGCATTGGCAAGAAGGAGAGTGAGAGGGCTGCGCCCTGTTTCCGTGACGGGTTTCAAGCCGAGAGAGAGGCTCTCGGCGCCCGTCGCGGAGTAACTCACCATGGCCACAGCAGCCAAGAAGATCACCCTGTCGTCGTCGCGCGACATCCCCTTCAACAAGCTCGTCCTCTCCCAGTCCAATGTCCGGAGGATCAGGGCCGGCGTCTCGATCGAGGACCTGGCCGAGGACATCGCCCGCCGCGGCCTCCTGCAGAACCTCAACGTCCGTCCGGTCGTGGATGGCGACGGCGAGGAGACTGGCATGTTCGAGGTTCCGGCCGGCGGCCGCCGCTTCCGGGCGCTCGAACTTCTCGCCAAGAAAAAGCGGTTGGCCCGCACCGCGCCGGTTCCCTGCAACGTGCGCGAGGTGGACAGCGACATCTCGGCCGAAGAAGATTCGCTCGCCGAAAACGTCCAGCGCGCTGCCCTACATCCTCTCGACCAGTTCCGCGCCTTCCAGACATTCCGGGACCAGGGCATGAGCGAGGAAGACATCGCCGCGCGCTTCTTCGTTTCGGTCAATACCGTCAAGCAGCGCCTCAAGCTCGCTTCGGTGTCGGAAAAGCTCCTCGACCTTTATGCGGAGGACGCCATGACGCTCGATCAGCTCATGGCGTTCACGGTTTCCGCCGACCATGCTCGACAGGAACAGGTCTGGGAGGCCATCGAGCATAGCTGGTCGAAGGAACCCTATCAGATCCGTCGCATGCTGACCGAGAATACCGTTCGGGCCTCGGATCGGCGCGTGCGCTTCGTCACTATCGAAGCCTATGAGGAGGCCGGCGGCACCGTCCTGCGCGATCTCTTCCAGGACGATGACGGGGGCTGGATCGAGGATGTCACCCTGCTCGAACGGCTGGTCGGCGAGAAGCTCACCGCCGAGGCGGAGGCCATCGCTGAGGAGGGCTGGAAATGGCTCTCGGTCGCGGCCGATTTCCCCTATGGCCACACCAACGGCTTGCGGGCGCTCACCGGCACGTCGGTCGATCTCACCGACGAGGAACGGGCCACACGCGAAGCCCTGCGTGAGGAGTTCGACCGTCTGGAGGCCGAATATGCCGAGGCCGATGAGTTGCCCGACGAGGTGGATGAACGTCTCGGCGAGATCGAGGTGGCGCTCGACGCGTTCGAGGATCGGCCGAAGCAATACGATCCTGCCGAGATCGGCCGCGCCGGTTCATTCGTCAGCATCCGCCACGATGGCCAGCTCTCCGTCGAGCGTGGCTATGTCCGCCCCGAGGATGAAGTGTCCGAAGGCGGCGATGACGCGGGAAGCGATGGCGATGGGACGACCGAGCCCGGCGCCGTGCAGCGCACCGTCATTTCCGTCGGCGGCGAACCCGAGCCGCAGGACGAGGAGGACGATGCGATCAAGCCGCTGCCCGAACGGCTGGTGATCGAATTGACGGCGCATCGGTCCCTGGCGCTGCGCGATGCGCTGGCGAACAACCCGTCCGTCGCCATGACCGCGCTGATCCACAAGCTGGTGCGCGACGCCTTCCAGCACGTCTCGTCACCGGGATGCCTGGAGGCATCGGTTCGGCAGGTCTATTTCCCGGTGCAGGGCGATGACCTGAAAGACAGCGCTGCCGCCAAGACCGTCGACGATCGGCACGAGGCCTGGAAGGCTGACCTGCCTCTCGATGATGACGAAGCGCTCTGGGCCAAGATCGACGGTCTCGACGAAGCGAGCCGCATGGCGCTTCTCGCCCATTGCGTATCTTTCGGCGTCAACGCGCTCTACGAGAAGGCCAATCCCTATGGCGCGGGGCCAACCGCGGGTGGCGTTCAGCAGCGCATCCACGAGGCAGACCGGCTCGCCCGCGCCGTCGGGCTCGACATGGTGGAAACCGGATGGCGGCCGACAGTCGACAACTATTTCGGCCGGGTCACCAAGCCCCGCATTCTCGAAGCGGTGCGCGAAGCCAAGGGCGAAGAAACCGCGCAGCTCATCGACCACCTGAAGAAGCCGGACATGGCCAAAGAGGCCGAACGCCTGCTGGCCGACTGCGGCTGGTTGCCCGAACCGCTACGTCTGCCCGCCCTCGACGACGGCACCACCTCGGATGCCGAGGGGGACGACGCCGAAGCCCTACCGGCCTTCCTCTCCGATGAGGACGACGAGGAAGAACCGGTCGACGAGCCGCAGACTGTCGCTGCCGAATAGCCGCTCCCGCGGGACGGCCCCGGGCCGCCCCGCATCTCCCACCATCAGTCTCATCACGGCCCGGTCATCGCACCGGGCCTATTCGTTTCAGGAGCCTGTCATGGCCGACTACTTCACCCACTTCTCCTGCGTCCTCGACGTCAGAACACCCGAGAACGCGGCGCGCGCGCTCGATCTCTACAACCACCTGGCCGACGAAAACGCAGCGGAAGACCCGCCATCGGAAGGCTTCGATCTCTCGATCGTGCCCGAACATGGCGGCACCTGCCTCTGGATACGCGATGATGGCACCGGCGATCCGGAACACGCTATCCAATTCGTCAAACGATGCGCCGCAGCGTTCGCACTGACCGGCCGGTGGGGCTTTCAGTACGCCAATACCTGTTCGCGGCCCCGTATCGATGCGTTCGGTGGCGGCGCCCATGTCCTCGACCTTGCCACCGGCGAGACCGTGGCGTGGACCTATACCGGCGAATGGCTCGCCGACACGCTTGCGGGAGGCCAGTCATGAGCATTCCCGACCATGCCCGCGCCAATTTCCAGACGCTGCTGCGGGCCGCCGCCGACGGCAATCTCGCCCTGCTCGAATGCGCCGACGCCGAGACCGGAGCGGTGCGCTATGTGATTTGCGCGGTGGGCCGGGATGCCGGCGAGTTCCTCTTCACGCCCTTTGGCCATCTCGCCGACGGTAATCCCTACGAGGCCTATCGGCCGCCCGAGCCATGAGAGGGAGAGGGTTGCCGGGACGGGTATGAGCCGGTGCGGTCCAGAGAGAGCGCTGCCCGGCTTGCCCCGTTCCTGCTCTCCCGAGGTTCTCCCCCATGACAGAGATCATTCCCGCGGCGGCGCTTGCCCGCGCCGCCCGTCAACTCCTTCCGCTTCTCGAACAAGCGCATCGCATCGACGCGCCCGCGCTCCGCATCGCGATGGACGCCGCCTTCGGCGGCTCCGATACCGATGGCGCCTGGGACTGGAAGACCGCCTATGACGTCTGCGAAGGCGCCGCCGTCCTGTTCTTACGCAAATACGGAAAGGCGCTTCTGCGCAAAGCCGGATCTCCGGCGGCCGCGTTGCCATTGCTCACCAGGATCGCAGGCCTTCAGCCCTCGCACACCCGCCGCTCAGAAGAGAGCGAAGCCTTCCAGCAATTCTCGACGCCGATCCCCCTGGGCTTCGCCGCGGCGACCGCCGCTGCGATCACCGTGGACGACATCGTGCTGGAACCCTCCGCCGGCACCGGACTGCTCGCCATTCTTGCCGAGATCGCTGGGGGCAAGCTTCATCTCAACGAACTGGCCGAGACGCGCGGCGCGTTTCTCTCGTCCCTCTTTCCGGCTCTTTCGGTCACACGTTTCGATGCAGCCCAGATCGACGACTATCTGGACGCCAATGCTGTTCCCACCGTCGTGCTGATGAACCCGCCATTCTCGGTGATGGCAAATGTCTCCGGACGCATGGCAGATGCCGCCTATCGTCATGTTGCCTCGGCGCTGGCGCGCCTGGCGCCCGGTGGACGCCTCGTTGCCATCACCGGCGCCAGTTTCGCACCCGAGACCCCGAGATGGCGGGACGCATTCATGCGCCTGCAGGAGCATGGGCGCGTCGTCTTCACGGCTGCGATCGACGGTGCGGTCTATGCGCGCCATGGCACCACCATCGACACACGGCTGACGGTGATCGACAAGATCGCGGCCGACGATCCCACCGCCTTTCCGGCATCGCTGGGCGTCGCGCCTGATGTCGCGACGCTGCTTGGCTGGATCGAGGCGGACATGCCGCCCCGCGCACCGGTCTCCTTGCCGACGATCTCCGGACAGCAGGTCACCCCGTCGCGTTCGACCTCAGCCGTACCGCGCCATAACGGTGGCATCAGCACTGCATCTTCCATTGCCGCCCCGACCGGCGAAGAACTCTCCTACGAGACAGTCGATTGGACCCCGCCGCAAGGCGGGCATCTCACCGATGCGATCTATGAGGAATACGCGCTTCAGTCGATCCGTATTCCCGGCTCTCAGGCGCATCCGACCAGGCTCGTCCAGTCCGCCGCCATGGCCTCTGTCGCGCCGCCGAAACCGGACTATCGCCCGCATCTGCCAGCGGAACTCGTAGCCGATGGCACTCTCTCCGACGCCCAGCTCGAAAGCGTGATCTATGCCGGCGAAGCCCATGCCCAGCATCTCGCCGGCGCCTGGATCGTCGATGAGACCTGCGATGTCGTCACCGCCGCGGCGGAGGATGCCGACGACGCTGTCCGCTTTCGGCGTGGCTGGTTCCTCGGCGACGGCACCGGCGCGGGCAAGGGCCGCCAGGTCGGCGGCATCCTGCTCGACAACTGGCTCAAAGGTCGCCGCCGCGCCGTCTGGGTATCCAAATCCGACAAGCTACTCGAGGACGCACAGCGCGACTGGTCGGCGCTCGGACAAGAGCGGTTACTGGTCACACCGCTGTCGCGGTTTCGCCAGGGCACGCCCATCCGTCTGCCGCAGGGCATCCTATTCACCACCTATGCCACGCTGCGCTCCGACGAGCGCGGATCCAAGGTTTCGCGGGTCCGGCAGATCGTCGATTGGTTGGGGGAAGATTTCGATGGAGTGATCATTTTCGACGAAAGCCACGCCATGCAGAACGCCGCCGGATCGAAGGGCGAACGCGGCGACCAGGCCGCCTCGCAGCAGGGCCGCGCCGGGCTGCGCCTGCAGCACGCGCTCCCCGATGCGCGTGTCGTCTATGTCTCGGCGACCGGCGCCACCACGGTCCACAATCTCGCCTATGCCCAGCGGCTCGGTCTCTGGGGCGGCGAGGATTTCCCCTTCGCCACCCGTGCCGAATTCGTCGAGGCGATCGAGGATGGCGGGGTCGCCGCCATGGAGGTGCTGGCCCGCGACCTGAAGGCGCTCGGCCTCTACCAGGCTCGTTCTCTATCCTATGAAGGGGTCGAATACGAGTTGGTCGAGCACCAGCTCACCGACGAGCAGCGGCGCATCTACGACGCCTATGCCGGCGCCTTCGCGATCATTCACAACAATCTCGACGCCGCCATGCAGGCGACCAACGTCACCGGCAGCGAAGGCACTCTGAACCGGCAAGCCAAGTCCGCCGCACGGTCCGCCTTCGAGAGCGCCAAGCAGCGCTTCTTCAACCACCTCATCACGGCGATGAAGACGCCGTCGCTGATCCGCGCCATCGACGCCGATCTCGAAGCCGGCCATGCCGCCGTCATCCAGATCGTCTCGACCGGGGAAGCCCTGATGGAACGTCGGCTCGCCGAGATTCCGACCGAGGACTGGAACGACGTCCAGGTCGACATCACCCCGCGCGAATATGTATTATCCGGAGCTCCGGATAACACATAATATGCCGCGTCGGCGTTATGCTGAGTTCGGGGTTTCAATCTGTTGTTCTTCTGATTCATTTTCGGTTTTCCGCT
>MDSV01103369.1_pt1 | contig 130098 bp, 107 predicted proteins | sample 810851 | NCBI WGS metagenome assembly MDSV01 (sample SAMN05326640, study PRJNA326480) | marine metagenome | isolation source: seawater | place: Atlantic Ocean: North East | collected 2012
CCCCCAATCTGCGCGGGGGTCGCCCAGCTTGGTCAACGGCGGTGGGTTTAGGTCCCATTCCTTATTGGTTCGCAGGTTCGAATCCTGCTCCCCGCATCTCGTTTCATCTTGCAGGTGAGAACCATGTTCACCCCGTGGACAAAGGTGAGAATCCTGCTCCCCGCATCAATCGATGACGATGTTGTCGAGGCCATCTGCGGCGGGAGGCCAGTCCATACCGAGGCCTGACAGGGTCTCAATCATGAGGTTAGAGATGATTTCATTGCGGTATTTTTTGTTGTTTGCTGGGACCACATACCACGGTGCGTCTTTCGTGCTGGTTCGTTCAATCATCGTCTCAAAGGCGTCTTGGTACTGATCCCAGAACGCCCGTTCCTTCAGATCTTCTTTCTTAAATTTCCAATTCTTGTCCGGCTCATTGAGGCGATCTTCGAAGCGTCTCTTCTGTTCTTCTTTGGAGATATGCAGAAAGATTTTGATGATGGTTGTCCCTTCATCTGCAAGCAATTGCTCGAAATTACGGATATGTTCATATCGCTTCTCGACCAAATCAAGCGGTGCGTATTCGTGCACCTTTACCACCAATACATCCTCGTAATGGCTGCGGTTGAACACCATGATTTCACCATTGCCAGGAACGTGCTTGTGAACTCGCCAAAGGTAATCGTGTGCCAATTCTTCCTTCGTCGGGCGCTTGAACGACTGCACTTTCACGCCTTGGGGGTTGAGACCGCCAAAGATCGAACGAATCGTCCCGTCTTTCCCTCCTGCATCGATCGCTTGGAGGACAACTAACACGCGTTGCTTGCGTTCGGCCCACATCAATTTTTGCAAGGACTGCAAGACCTTCGTGTTCTTCTTGAGCGTTCGCTTCGATTGCTTTTCATTGAATTCTGCGGGTGGACTTACTTGACAATTTGACAAAACGAAGTTGTCTGCATTGGAAACCAAGAATTCGGATGTATCCATGAACATGGCTCTTTTCACGCCCATAAAACCGTTGTGCGGTTTGCTGACCAAAACTGGGAGGTTCCCGTCTTGAGGTTCATCCTCAAGCTATGTATTCTCAACAGGCTCAATCGCAGCAACTTGGCTCATCATCAACTTGAGCACAGAAGCAGGTCACCGACGGCACCATGTCTGCTCGAGATGAGCGTTCTTCGAACAACGCCGTCACTTGAGCGAGTTCTTCAGGTGCGTCCCCTCGTGCTTCGAGGCAGAGTTTGAGTCCCAAGAGGCCCCACATGTTGTCCTTCCAGAGTTTGATGTCTTCACGGTAAACGGCTTCTGCTTCTTCGATGTGACCCTGCTCAAAGAGAAGAGCACCGAGGATGTGACGAACTGGTTGCATTTGGCCCCAAGGTTCGTTGTAAGCAAGGTTGAGCGAGAGGTCAACACCACGGCGGATGTGATCAAAAGCATCGGTGAAGTCGGATGCTTCGCCACGTTCCTTAGCAAGGTACTGGCGTCGGTATTCGATTTCACCCTCAAGCACTGCTGCGTTGACGAGCAAAATACACGGGCCTTCGCTTGGATCTTGGTACATCAGGTTGTTGTGGAGCACACGGCCAGCAAGGGCTGGATTCTCGAGTGCTTGGTTGAACAAGACTTGCTCTGCTTCGGCTTCTGGGACCATCCCCTTGGAAGCGTAAGCGACACCACGGGCGTAGTGCTGAGTGGCGATTGTAGCCGGGAAGACGTCTTTGTCGTCGTACATTGGCTCAGCCAAAATTTCGTCCCACTTACCGAACCGAATCATGACGTGCCATGGCATGGTGACGTAGGATTCGAGGAAGATTGCACCCATTGGGATGATGCCGGCAAGCATGAATTGCACACCGGAGTTTTCGTCGCCTGCGGGTAGGGTATCAACAGCTTTGCGAGCGTACTTGAGCGCGGTCTCGTATTGCCCTTCGAACATAGCACACCAGACGATGAAGTGGTGGTTGTGCATTCGGTAGAACTTGTAGAACTGAGATTCATTGCCGGTGAGTTCGACGTATCGGTCATCAGCTTCAACCGCTGCAATGTTGCATTCCACGGCTTCCTTCCATTGCCCGACCCACGCGTCGATGTGCGAAGGCATGTGGACAAGGTGACCGAGACCTGGCATGAGGTTGCGAAGAACATCTGCTGCTGGGAGTGCCTTTTCTGGGAAAGGTGACAATTCCAAAGCGTGGCAGTACAAGTGGCACAATGCCGGGTGGACCTTTGCTTCTTCACTGGCTTCAAATGCATCTTCCATGATCTTGACAAGCAACAGAGTGTTGTCGTCCGCTGGAGTGATTTCGCCGGTGGCTGTGTTCTTGTCCCACAGTTGCCATGCTTTCAAGTTCATCAGGCCTTCAACGTAGATTGCGGTGACGTCCAAGTTTCCGCTGTACTTCTCATACAAAGGTGCCATTGCTTCAGCGAAGGCGACGTTTAATTCAGGAGAGTTGCCCATGTTGAGAACGCTTGGATCTGCTGCGTCACGTGCTTCTGCAGAGTGGCGTGTTGCAAGAGCATCAATCAAATCTTTCTCCAATTCTGTGCAGCCATCCTTGAGAGAAACTGCAGTTTGGATTGAGTCGTGACCAGAGCCAAGTCCTGGCGCCCAGTTGTAATTTGAAGAGACACAGTATGCGATGCCCCACCATGCCATAGCGCAGGTGTCATCGAGTTCAGCAACCTTGCTAAAGCAGGCGATAGCTTGTTCGTGGTTGTAGTTCAGCATGTGGCCGTAGCCTTCCACGAACATGGCGCGTGCTTCATCGTTCGCGCAAGTAATTTCTGTGGCGAAGGTATAGTTCGCTGGTACTCCGTAGTCGTAATCAGTAGGTGCAAGGCTCATATTTTGCCTTAAACCGGCATATGTCTTAAGGAATATGGTCATAAATCATGGAGAATGACCTTTTTCTACATATTGAAATCCAGTAAATTTTTACCAGAGCAAATGATCGTTTCAAATCCTGAACCATTCAAACATTCAAAGAGTGGCAAGCGCACCAAGGGCTATGGCGCTCCCAAAACGAAACCAACTTGCCAAGCATTGGCTGCTCGATGAGCAATGCGTCTTCCTCAACCACGGTTCTTTTGGAGCCACGCCGGTTGCCATTCGTAAGGAACAACAAAAGTGGCAGGATTTGCTTGAAGATGAACCGGTTAGGTTCTATGAGGACCTTGCCATGGAGTTTATGGAACAGGCACGGGGTTCTCTTGCCAAGATGCTTGAATGCGATCCAGAGGACTTGGCATTGGTGGAAAATGCAACCACTGGAGTCAACACCATTTTGCGCTCCCTTGTGTTCGATGAGGGTGATGAAATCCTCGTACCTGACCACGCGTACCAAGCCTGTCGGAACGCCATTGATTTCGTCGCTGAGCGTTGGGGCGCAAAGGTTGTCACAGTCAACATTCCGTTCCCAATTGACGGCCCGAAGGTCGCCATCGACGCCATCATGGCTGGCGTGAGCGAACGCACGGTGTTGGCAATGATCGACACGGTGACAAGCCCGACTGGGCTTCGAATGCCGTTTGAAGAACTCGTTGAATTGCTCGAAAGCAAAGGGGTGTCCGTGCTCCTTGATGCGGCACATGGCATTGGCATGGTGCCACTTCACCTTGACACATTGGGGGCCTCCTACACAACAAGCAACTGCCACAAGTGGTTGTGTGCTCCAAAAGGCTCCGCGTTTTTGCACGTTCGAAAGGACCACCAATTGAAGATTCATCCCTTGACCATCAGCCACGGTATGACCTTCCCCTTAGGCGACACCACTCGATTCAGGCATGAATTTGATTGGACGGGGACGAGGGACATTTCGGCCTGGTGTTCCCTGCCCGAAACCATCGCTTTCATGTCAAGCATGGTCGATGGCGGATGGAACGCCATCATGCAGCACAATCACGACCTCGCGATGCAGGGTCGGAAGATCCTCTGCGACCGCCTTGGGCTTGTCGCTCCGTGCCCTGAATCGATGATCGCTTGCATCGCCACATTGATGCTGCCTCCCGGGACAAGCGGCGGCATTCCGTTGCACGAACCCGATCCTTTACACAAAGTGCTACAGGAAAAATATGGCATTCAAGTTCCGGTGTGGTCGTGGGATTCACCCAAAGGCAGGTACTTCAGAATCTCAGCACAACTGTACAATCACGTGGACGAATACCATTACCTCGCCGAGGCATTGGCAACCGAACTTCATTTGTGATCAGAACGTGAGCACTTTTTCGCTGCTCATGACCCATTCTGAACATTCGCCCATCGTCGAGAACTGAGCGCCCTCATAGTAGCCTTGGCCCTTGAGAACCCCACACCGGTTTTGGCACGTGCCACAAACTTTCACAGGTACACCCACCGAAATCAGTCCCTTGAGCATGGCAACCATGTCATCAATGCCTTCCGGTGGTGTGATGCCATCTCGTGCCAGATCAACGCTGTCGTTCATCAAAAAGATTCGAACCTCGGCTCCGTCTTCGTAAAGGCGCTTCGCCAAACGCAGCGCGTTCCAGGTCACATCTGTTCCGTCGTAGGGCTGTTGATTCAAGATCAATAAAATCGCCATGTTGTTTAATTTCAGAGTCGGTGTATGAATCCTGCTATGGCCGTTCCACAATCAATTGAAAAAAACATCACTTGAAAAGCGGGAGACCGAACCCGAAGGCATGGATAGGTCGTTTGCATCGTTTGCACGCTGGCTGATTCCACATCGAAATAAGGTCCACGTCGCCATATTTTTTCTTTCGATTCTGATGATTCCAGGTGCCATGACGGCGCTTCAACCCATCGACATGGAATCCTATGAAATGGAATCGCCAGAACTGACCGCTCAAGCGATCATCGATGATGAATTTGCCAATTCTGAAATCATCCTCGGATTCCTCGTTTCAGCCCGGGACCCGACCTATGTCCCCCCTATGGAAGAGTGGGAGCCTGTGCCGTTGATGAGCGACGGGGCACCGGACTACGCCAACCTTCCAAGCGTCACTGAAATGGTCCCTTCCGGAGAGCCATGGGGCGGCATATACGCTCCAACAGGCGGCATTCTCAACCTCACACTGTTGCAAGAGATTGACGGCAAGATTGACCTCATTCAGGACCATCCTCTCGCCCCTGCAATGAAGCCCTTGGTGAACGACGTCACTGGCTCCCAGGCTCCGGGTGCCATTTCTCTTTCCGACCACTTTAGAGGCTTCATGAACAACACTTCGGTGCTGACTCAACCCGGGCTTACGGCGCAAGGCATTGTGACTGACCCGCCCACCAACTGGTATGATTGTGGCGTGCTTGAATGCCTCGAGTTTGATGATGCAAACATCACCCAAGCCCACATCGACCTCGCAGCAGCACGAATGGCTGAGGCATCTGACAATAACTTCCTTCGCTGGCTCTCACTTGACCGAGGTTTTGTTGCCGACATGAACGCATTGCAACAAGGCCCGATTGGTGGGACGCTGAACACCGATGGGACATGGGAAGGTGGTTTTGTTGGCAACGGCCGGTGGTCCGCTTCCTCGACATGGTTGCTCGTACAATTCGATCGTGGCACGCTCGAGTCAATGGGTTGGGAAGTCATTTGGAAGGACGCGCACCCCGAAAAGCGGGTCGTGTTCTCAGAGGATGGCACTCGAATCGGAGGCTATCGAATCGCCGACAATTCCCTCGTCTTACACCCCCCGCAGTACAATGAAACAACATGTTTGGAACTGTTAAAAGAAAGCGGTGGATGTTCTACAGAATGGTCCTACATGGATCTGGAAGGTCAACTGCGCACCCATGACCGGACCACCATCACACTGCTGGTCGGCCAAGGCGTCAACGTTGAGGTCAACCGGGAACTGCAAGCTAGCGCGGGCCTCATTCTTTTGATGGGCATCGCAATCGTAGTCCTCTTGTACGTCAGTCTACGTCGGATTTCCGATGTCATTATCGTGATGTTTGCGCTTGGAACCGCATTGCTTTGGATGCAAGGCATGATCGGTCATTTTTCGAACATCACATCCTTCTTTGGCCTCAGTCTTATCGCACGTTCTCAGTTTTCCAACCTGTTACCAATCTTAGTGCTGGCTTTAGGGATTGATGATTCGTTGCACGCCTTACATCGCTACAAAGAAGAGCGAGTTGCAAAAGCGACCTCTTCTCAATCCGCTGAAGTCACACTCTCCAGGGTGGGGCGAGCAATCATGCTTACCTCGGTGACAACCATGGCTGCTTTCGCTGCGAATTTGTTCAGTGATATTGCAGCCCTCCGATCCTTCGGCATAGAAGCTGGACTTGGTATTCTTTCGGCGTTCATCCTCACTGGACTTTGGGTTCCGCTGATTCGTCTTTCCGCTGACAATTGGCTTGAAGCCCGGGGGCGTTCCACGATGCCGAAAGACAACGCAACGCATCTGGTTCCTGAAAACTTCCTCAAGAAAATTTCGAGCGCTTCTGGCACCTGGAGAAACGCCCTCGTCATCGCCGCAGTCGCCGTTTTAATCACGATTCCTGCAGGATATGGTATGTCTCAACTTGAGGGTGATTTCGCCGTTGAAGACTTCCTTGATGAGTCGTCAGACTTCGCTATTGGTGTGGATGAAATCTCAAAGCGATTTGCCGATGAAGGCGAGCCGGCTAACCTGTTGATTGTAGGTGACGTACTTGATCCCGAAGTCTTCGCCGCCATCGATGTGTTCCGGCAGGACATGGACGTGTTGCCAGATGGGGTGCCCGACAAGATCACACGCCAACCCGATGGGACCATCGATATTCTGGCGTTGGACGAGATGGTGTTCGCCGCGCAAGGCTCCCTTCTGCTCAATCCCGAACCGTTCGAAGCGGCGGGGTGGGTCGTCAATGAAACCGGTCACGGCATGGGCTGCACCGAAGACAGCGGAGGGTTATTGATGGACCTCACCAACCGCGATTGCCTTGCATTTTTCTACGGATTCCTTTCTTTGAATGGTGTACCCGGTGTTGGCCCTATCCCTGACATCCCACCGAGTATTGTGAGCCTCTATATTGCTCCTGAAGTGGAACTGGACCCGGCCCAACCCTGGCTCGATGTCAACGGCGAGGACGCTCGTTACGAACACATGCTGATTCGATTTGGTATGACCTCTCCCGAAGATTTCCCAGGCATGGCTGGCGGCATGGAAGAAGTATGGCGGGACCTTTCTTCGTTCACGAACCTCTCGACAGGCGATCGGCTGGAAGCTGGACCTGAGGAGGAAGATAAACCCCTGACTTGGGTGATGCCAACCGGCAGGCCAGTGACCCGTTTCGTCGCTTCCACAACCATGCAAGAAGAAATGCAATCTTCTCTTCTTCTTGGATCGCTGTTTGTCTTTGGCACCCTCTCTGTTGGGTTCCGTTCGTTCAAACAAGCAAGCGTAACGCTGGTTCCAATCCTCTTGGTCGTGGTGTGGCTGTACGGACTGATGTATGTGGCAGGATCATCGCTCAACATTGTGACGGTGACCATCGCAACAATTTCGCTTGGGGTTGGCATTGACTATTGTATTCACGTTACAGAGAGGTACAGGGAAGGCCGGGAAAATGGGGAAACCCATAACGAGGCTTTGATCAGCGTTGGTGGCGCTTGTGGCCTAGCCCTTGTCGGTAGCGCCGCATCGGACATTGCTGGCTTCTCGATGATCGCTCTTTCACCGATGGGGCTGTTTAGCAACTTCGGAATTTTCTCCGCAGCAATGATTGCCTTGTCCCTCATAGCCAGCCTTGTGCTGACCACCGCTGCGCTTGGCCTGATCGCCTCGCACAACCAAAATCCTGCACCTCCCTTGGAGGAGGCTTAATGCTCCCAGTTCGCTCTCTAGGCCCTGAAGATGTCCCTCGAATGGTTGAGATTAACGAACAGGGACTACCCGGGACAGGCAAGGTTACAGAAGCAGAAATGACAGATCTGCTCAGCCTGAGCACACTGGCCCTCGGTGTTGACGATCAAGGGGTCATCGCTGGATTTGTCCTTTGCCTCTTGCCAAATACAAGGTATGGCAGTTTGAATTACAAATGGTTCAACGAACGCTATGATGAATTTCTTTACGTCGATCGGGTTGCTGTTGCAGAAGAGGCGAGGAGCGGCGGGCTTGGTTCTGCACTCTACGACGCAGTAGCCGCACATGCCGAACGCTTGGCTTATCCGGTGGCCGCAGAGGTGAGCCTTCGACCTCCAAACCCAGGTTCGATGCGGTTTCATGCCAGGCATGGATTCGATCAAATTGGTGTGTTTGAGCAAGCAGAAAAGGCCGTTACGATGATGATTCGACGCCATTAGCGCCGTCTATTGCTCATTTACCGGAGAAGGTTTGAAGGTATACAAAAAGCAATTTCTCCTTATGGTGGAAGAAAAGCCTCCTCGGTCAATCACCATCGCAGCGGGCGTTGAGCCTGCACAAAGTGAACCCAATCCGACTCGTCCAAGACGGAAAACAGCGGAAGAATATCGAAAAGTATGGAGAGGGAGGCGTTCGAAACCAAAGGTGGCTCAACAGCAACCGATCATAATTCCCGATGGGAAACCACCGTTCAGACTCTTTTTTCTGGGCTTCATGATTGTATTTGGCTCAATCGTATTTCCATTTTTGCTGGAATCTTTTGATGGTGCCTTTGGTGATTTTCAACTCTATGATCTCTTGTATGACAATGTTTGTTGCTTCTTATGCAATGGAATCGCTATTGGACTCTGGATCATAGGGTTCTATTGCATTCAGTATGGGAATTGGGAGCAGAAAGATGGCGCAAAATTTAGTGCAGGCTTCATGTACATGAGTGCAGGCTTTCTCATCCTCGCCGGCATCGTTTCCTTTTGGATTTGGTTAGAGATGCCGAACTGGTGGTAAAAGCCATCCAATCGATGTTGACCGGTGCGTTCATCAACGGGTGAGCCTCCGGAAGGTCTGCTGTCTTTGGGGTTGGCCCCGAGAAAGTGGTGATTGTAATGACCGAAAAAGCAACCGAACAACCGAACGACGGCGACGATGAAGATTGGATGAAATACGCCAACGCAGGCTTTGGTGAAACCGATTATTCGCTTTGGGACGAACAACCGGCTGAAGAAGAAGCGCTGAAGGAAGAAGAACCCGATTTCGACCTCAACTCCACGCCAAATCAACTCGGGACTCACATGGAGGAAATCCCTCGCGCACCATCGCCTGCCGGCCATAAGCACCTCGTTCGAATGGGGACATGCGACCATTGCCTTGGACGGCTTGGTGGCAAAAAGCGCTATGAACAAACAATTGAAGAATCTGGTGCAGAAATCCGAGCAACCGTCATCAAAAGGGATTCACACCTTGAGAACGCACGCACTGAAATTCCCCTCTGCCCGTTCTGTGAAAACCTCTACGAAGAGGCGAACTTACTTGCCGACATTATCTATGATGCGATTCAGCCTTACCAAGCAACACGAGTGCAGCTTGGCGCCCGTATTCCTAAAGATCAAATTGAAGCCGAAGAAGAGATTCGGAAGCGGTTTGGAGCCGGGGGTTCTGATGCCCTCAAGTCTGGGCTTGTTACAGAGATTGCACGCAACCTTAACGACCGTTTGGAAGGAAAGAAACTCGTCAACGACAAGCCACAAATCTTGGCTCTCATCGATGTGCTGACGCTCACTGTCGAACTCGATATAAGGGCGCATTATCTCTATGGCCGCTACCAAAAATTGGAGCGCGGCATCCCTCAAACTCGATGGCCTTGCCGAGCCTGTAAGGGGCGCGGATGTGAGAACTGCGATGGGACCGGTTTACAATACAAGAAAAGTGTTCAAGACCTCATTGGTAACCCATTGCTTGGCTTGTTTGAAGCAAAGGAGCATGCGTTCCACGGCATGGGAAGAGAAGACATCGATGTGCGTTGCATGGGCCAAGGACGTCCGTTCGTCATCGAGATGAAAGAACCGAAAACCCGTACGGTCGACCTTCAAGAGGCCATGGCAGCAATCAACGAAGCAGCTGAAGGGAGCATCAACATCACTGGATTGAGGGATTCAAACCGAAGTGAAGTTGTGCGAGTCAAAGACACACCTGCGGAGAAATCGTACACCATTCGTTTCCGTGTGATGCCGTTGAGTGAAGCCGAGCATGCCGTGCTCACCGCACCTGTTGACTTGACCCATGTTGACGTGCAGGATCGGGGAGGAAAGGGACGTAAAAATCCAAAACGGCGAAACCGTCGAGGCGATCGCAAAAACGATCACAAAAAACCGCTTCCTGCGGTGATTGAGGTGGTCGAAGGTCCTTCTGAAGACGAACTCAAAGCGCTGAAAAAGGCTGAACTGGTTGAGAAAGCCGAGGCACTTGGACTTGCAAAATCAGGAACCAAGGGCGACCTCATCGCTCGAATCATGAGCGCTGGCCCGCCACCGCCCGTCACTTTTGACCTCCCAACACGAGCGTTGATTGAGGAGACCATCGCCAAACTAGCCGGTGTGAAACTCGCCCAGAGAACACCCGAAAGGGTTGCTCATCGTCGCGCTGATTTAATCCGTCGGCGCACCGTGTTTGAAACATCGGAACCCATCATTGAGACCATGGATGATGGCGTAATGGAAGTCGAATTTACCCTCCGATGTGAGTCCGGAACCTACGTCAAGGAAACGGTTCACGGCGATGGCGGCAGAACTCAACCAAGCCTCTCCTCCCTCATCAAAGCCAAATGCGATGTGCTCTGGCTCGATGTTGGTGACATCCACGCAGACTGAGGTTTTTCCACCCTTCCTGCTCGACTTCATGGCCAAATTTCGAACGTTGACCCCCTCGTGCATCCGTCGCGGTGCTTATATGGGGAAGGCAGGTCGCCGAAGTGCTTGGAAGATGTACATCTGCATATCCGGGCGCATAGGAGGCGAAAAACATGAAGCGATCCAAGGGCCTGCGAGTCGGAACACGAAGCGTTCTACGACGCCGCAAGAACGAACGCAGCCGAATCAACATCAGCCGCGTTATGCATGAGTATCAAGAAGGCGACCGAGTCGCTATCGTTCTCGATGGAGGACAACAAATGGGTATGCCCCACCGCCGATTCCAAGGCCGCACTGGTTTCATCCAGGGGCGCCAAGGTGTCGCATGGGTTGTTGCTGTGAAGGACGGTAACATGCCAAAGACAGTGATTGCTCGCCCTGAGCACCTGCGACCACTCCAGTGAGGAATGCCATATGACAGAAGAAGAGCGATTCGTTGATTTTGCCACTGTTCGAGAGATGTTGTTGGACGCTCAAGGGCGCCGAAACAACCTCACATACGAGCAGAAAGCTGCTTTGCAACACGCTGAATGGGCCGCAAGCGATATGCGCAACGGCTACAAGACACTACCAGAAGTGTTCGAAACACTTCGTGATGCTTTGACTGCAACTGAGAAACTTAGCCCTCACCCTCAACTCGCCGCCAAGTTGGCCGAGTTGATGCCAATGTACCCAGAAACTGTGAAGGCAGTGCTTGCATCTCGCCGGCTCGCCATCGAAGACAACGAGATCAATGAAATCCTTGACATCGTTCGTCAACATGTTGGCGTTGAGTGAAAACTCCCCCCCTTCTTAGAGGTGATTCACAATGACAGGTGGCCGTCGCGACCGCAACATCAAGGTGCCAAACCGTGGCACCAAGAATGAACGTAGTCCGGGTACTGACCACCGTCCATCTCGTCCGGCTGAAGGGCGTGCTGAAGTGCCAAGACCTCAAGCCAAGAAACCACAAAGCCAGCCGCGGCAACAGAACAACCGCTCGCCTCGTGATGGTCAGCGAAGGCAACAAAATCGCCAAGGGCAACGTCAGGGTGGACAGCGAAATGCACGCCCACAACAAAAATCTCCGTTGATGGAGGAATCGTGGGCTCGTGTGATCGATCATGATGTCAGCGACAACGTCATCGTCGCCATTAGTGAAGAAAAGATGCTGCTCTGCCGGCTTGAACCGAAGAATGGCATCTCTCCGTTGCTGACCACATCCCGCGTCTACATCGGAACGGATGCTTCTAAGCGAGTCAACATCGGGCGCGTGCTGGGCATGACCAACCTCGGACGCGTTGCCAATCACGTCAAAGCCGATCTCCCATTGGTGATTCAAATCTTCATCGAAGAAAATGAAAAGCACTTCATTGATACCTTCTTCAATCGAGCTGGAAACATGTCGTTGAAGCAACACTCGTTTGAACTCCTTCCTGGTGTTGGGAATAAGAAAGCCATGCAAATGGTCGAAGCAAGGGGTTCGAGTGGCTTTGAAAGCCTCGCTGCACTCAATGAAGGATGCGGGATTGATGCTGCTGATTTGCTTGCAAAACGGTTCCATACGGAAATGGATGACCGAAATATCCAACCACGGTTGATTGACCTCCTCCTTCCGGTGAAGGCATGAGAGGCGCCCGTTGGTTGGTCGACAGTCTTAGGGCAAAACTGCCTTTTGACAAATCTCTAGGACAGCATTTTCTCATCAATGATGACCTTATTCGGCGTGCAGTTGAATTGGGAGAAGTCGATGACGACGACCATGTCTTAGAGATTGGGCCCGGCCCCGGTGTCCTCACAGAAGTCCTGCTTGAGCGTGGGTGCAGGGTCACCGCAATCGAAATTGATCCAATTGCTGCTGAACACCTTCGTGGGGCCTTCGCTCCTGAGCTTGAGTCTGGGCAATTGAATTTGGTCGAAGGTGATGTTTTGGAAGCAACATGGCCGAATGATCTCAGTAAAACTGTGGCCAACATCCCCTACCAGATTTCCTCACCACTTATCGAGCACCTCACCCGCTACTTGCGAAATCCAAGGACAAGCAACATGGAACACGTGGTCCTTTTGGTGCAAGAGGAGTTTGCTGAGCGATTGGTCATGGAATACGAATGTGATGTTGGCTCACTTGGAATGACGGCGGCATTGGATTGGGATTGTGAACTTGAAGACAAGATTGCTCCACACCATTTTAGCCCCAACCCGAAGGTGAACTCGAGGTATGTGACGATGGAAGCGCATCACGAAAAATGGCCGTGTGATGTGAAATTGGTCCGTCAAATGATCCATCAAACTTTTGCAGAACGCCGCAAGAAATTACGCACCACCCTCAAACGATCCCCTCGGCGCATCAACCGGGTATCAGGATGGCACAGCGCACGATGGAAGGCTGCATATGGCCACCATGCTGAAGATGAGCGAATGGAAGCCCGTCCAGAAGAATTGGAATTGGATGATTGGATTTCTTTGGCTAAATCTTTCACTCTAAGTTCTGAAAATTGAGAGGTTAAATACCCTCGAAATCAGGAATTATAAGACGCTGATACGGGAGAGCCTTTTCTTAGTGGTGCCTCCTCGCATGGGATTGTCGGAGGGGATGCTATGGCAAAGAAGGACACCTATCTCGCTTTACTTCGTCGAGGAATTGACGACACCACCGCTCAGCAGTTGGCCGATGCCGGTCTGAAAATTGGCGATTTGAAGAAAATCGACAAGGACATGTTGATCGAAAATTACGGGCTGAAAGCAGATATTGCTGACGGTGTCATCAGCATCATCGCTGCCGGACCTCAAAGCCACGGAAAAGAACGCTATCTCTCCAAGGTTCTTGCACCTGAAAAGAAGCAAGAGTCAAAAATTGAGGAAATCAAATTTCAGCGAAAGCAAAAAGACGTCCTCACAGAACTCGCAGAGCAAAAAGAACGGCTCAAGATTGCAAAGGTCGAAGCGTTCCGTGCTCAAAAGCTGGTCATGAACCGGCTTGGTAAGACCGTGGAATTGATTGTCAAACTGGAAAACAATCTCCATGACGAAGGCAAGGACGATCAGAAGGTAAAGATTCGAGACCAACTTGAAACTCGTGGACTGGAAGCGGCCCGTGACCATGAAATGCTTGAGCTTGAAGGAACACCACAAGACATTGTTGATTTCCGTCGAAAGCACGTTCCAGCCCTTATCTTCCACGCCTGCCCTCATTGCGGTGACGAAATGGACCCTCGCTCAGCACGAGACCAAGACCGCCCAGAGGATTGGGCGTTCATGTGCTGGGAATGTGAAACTAGTTTCACCTCAGGGCTTGCAGATTTGGTCGAAGGACGAATGGCTAACGGCACCAGAATCGTCATCGATGAAGACAAGCCGCCTCGTAACCCAGTGCCACCAAAGCCTGCCTCGATGGACTACAGCAGCGTCAACGAATTGATCCGCAAGGACCTCGAAGAAACCGGAGCAACAGCAGACGAGATGACCAAGGTCGTCGAAGAAGGAGGGCTCACCGGTGGGCTCATGGACATCAACGATTGGATCGACCAAACTCTTGCGGCAAAGGAGTACATCCAGGCGCAAGAAGACCGAGAGGACTTCATTCTCCGAACCGGCGCTGGCGCAACCAAATTCAACAAGTGGATGAAGAAGGCTGGATTGTACTTTAACAAGCAAACTGGCCGATGGACTCGCCACAAAGACATGCGGTGAGGTGGTCCAGATGTCCGCAAATGCGGTTGCAGCAACCTTGGATTTGGACCCTATCGATGAGCAGGGCCGCCCCGTAGTTCGCTTTCTACGTGGCCCACACTTGTTGGGTCAAACTCCATTCATGGCTGGTAAAACACTGGTGGAGCACGCGATTGAAGCAGGTGTTGAGATCCCTACCAATTGCACCTCGGGCACGTGTGGAGCGTGCATGGTCACCCTGTTGCTTGGTGACGTACCTCTTCCGGAGCCCTTGCCACCTGGTTTGGATGATTTCCTAGCAGAAGAAGGCGCACGGCTTGGGTGCATAGGCCTACCAACTGGTGATGTCGATATCGACATACGCCCACCGCTCTGAATGGAGGATGAAACGTGTTCGAAGAATGGGGCGCAATGGAATGGTTCATTCTCGTCGTTGATGTCTTGGCCCTCTATGTGGTCGTGCGGTTTCTGCGCAACAAAGTAAAGCACAAATTGAATGAAGTGGAGGCGCGCCAACGCCACCATCTGATTCAGCGACGGAAAGAAGCCCAAGAAAAACAAGATCCCTCAAAGAACCAATGAGGACGTCGCCAAACCATCAAACAATGAACGCAGATGGTTCAAGAACCGTAGACGCCCATCATCCGACATGACGGGGCGGGGTGAAGTCACAACAGGACCCCTTGCAGTTGGCCAGTTCGTTTCGATGGTCAAGCGCACGTTGGTTCGTGAACCACTTTTCCAACGTCAAACCATCAAAGGTGAAGTCTCACAGTGGAAACAGTACCCTTCTGGCCACACCTACTTCACACTCCGAGACGACGAGGGGCAAATCAGTGCAGTGATTTGGAAAGGGCGGTGTCAAATCCATCCATCCATCAAAGAGGGAAGTGAAGTGGTCGTCACAGCGAACCTCGACTTGTATGTCAAACGTGGAAACATCCAACTGAATGTAGAATGGATCGAACCGATCAACTCTCTTGGAGCCATGGAAGAGGCTCGTCGACAATTGATTGAGAGGCTTAGACTAGAAGGGGAACTCGATCGACCGCGCCAGCGACCCCCATTTTCACCCAAGCATATTCTCATCATCACAGGTGCGGGGTCGGCGGCTCTTTCCGACATGCAACAGCTCATCGAAAACCGCTGGCCTGGGCTTAGGCGGACGGTGATTGAGGTCCTCGTGCAAGGTCAAAGGGCAACTGAAGAAATTGTACGGGCCATGGCTCTATCAAGACGCCTCGCCAATCCAGTGATCGCTTCCCAGCGAGGAGAACCCCCCGTCGATTTAATCATCGTCGGCCGGGGTGGTGGCTCTCCTGAAGATCTGTGGGCGTTCAATCTCGAACCCGTAGTGAGGGCCATCTTAGCCAGCCCGATCCCGGTAGTTTCAGCGGTTGGGCATGAATCGGATTTATTGGTTTCAGACCTCGTAGCTGATGTCAGAGCTTCAACCCCTTCCAACGCCATCGAGCGTTGTGTTCCAATCCGCGCTGAGTTGGAACAGTGGCAGGATGAAATTCATGAGCGTTTGAATCACGCAATGCTTCGCACATTTGGTGACGCAAGGCAACGTCTCATTGGGTTGCATGCGCGTTTGAAGGTCGCACCCCTCGCTGGAATCAACGCAGGGAGGCGCTCAATTCTAACCTTGCATTCAAACCTCAACCGGGCTGTTGAAGCACGCTTTTCCAAGGAGCGCACGAGAATTGCCGGTTTGGAAGCCGCGCTTGTGTCGATTCATCCTAAGCGAGTCCTTGAACGGGGGTATGCAATGACACAATCCGAACAGGGCGAGGTCATTACCAAGGCGGGTATGCTCAATGTGGGCCAAGCTTACACCCTGCACTTTGTCGATGGTACCGCTCAAGCAGCGGTCACCGAGATCCATGCTGAGGAGGAAAACACATGACAGAAAAACAACCAACATACAACGAAGCAGCACAACGATTGGAAGCCATTGTTGCATCCCTAGAACGGGGGGGGATGGACCTTGAGGAAACGCTGAAACTCTACGAGGAAGGGGCGGCCTTGCTGAAAATTTGCCAAACTGAACTCCACGCTGCCGAGGGGCGGCTGAATGAATTGCGCTTAGAGGATTTAGAACAAGAACTTCAAGCACAAGACGCCCAAGCCACAGACTAACCACGGGAGCGAATCGGCATGAAACCTAGGCATCACAAAGCACTCACCCTGAGGGTGGTGCGATTGATGAACTCTTGGAAAGACCCTCATACGGACCTTGCTTACACTGAAACTGAAGCAATGAAAAGCATCGACATCAGTCAAGAAGGTGCGATCGAGATGGTGATCATGCCTCACCGCCCACATTGCCCTTGCTGCCTGCTTGATCTGCGCGCCTTGCACCGAAAGGTCTCCAGCATCAAGGGCGCCAACGGTGTGAAGATCACGGTCCAAGGGATTCCGGCGGCTGAGCGGTGGACCCGTGAAGTGAATGGTTGATGCTGCGCTTGCGCAACGCCAAGAAGGCGGGGTATGACCAACCTCCAACTGCTACCGCCCATGCAATCATCGAACCCAGAACGGGTCCAAAGGTGGGAAGCGACCACATGATGACCAAGGCATAGACGGCCACACTGACCCCTCCGAGCATCATCGGGCCCGCTGCACCTTGCGGTACCGTGTGACCTTGAGCGAGCCACAGGGCGACCATGCTTGTCAAGAAAATGGCCGGGAAAACGGCTGCGAGCCCGGCAAGAAGGGGTAAGCCTTGTCCTGAAAGCCAAACGGCGCACCCAATAGCAAGTGCCGCTGCTGAGCCACGCCCCACCAGAACAGGCCATCGCACGTTTTGGTGTCCCTTTGGTGCTTCACGTGGTTCCCAATTGAAGCGAACCGCAAGGGCGATGAGCAGGAATAGGCCAACCAAAGCGATAGCCCAGTGTGAAACTCCTTTGCTCATGACCACCTCAATAACCAGCAGAAGAACAAGGCCGGCAAGAGCCCAGACAACGAGAGAGGTCACTGTTGTGATGAGCAGCGCTCGCTTTTGTGAGAGTCGTTTTGGGAGCATCACCCAGACCGCGAGAAACAAGGCGTTGAGGAGCATGCCTAGCGGAACAATGGCCATGCTGTCCAGGAGTTGTTCTTCATTTCCTGAAAGATGCATGCCTGCAGCAGCGGGAACAATCGTCGAGGGGACTGTGCCAAGCACGCCCCCAACAAGGCCGCCCCAGCGTTCTATTGCAAGGGTGACACCGGTTGCGACAAGGCCAGCGAATAAAGCGGACAGAAGCACCGAGGATGGTAGCATGAATCACAGGTACCGCTTCAATCGGTTCACCAACCGATCGATGTTACCGCCTGCCCATTCCTTGACACGTTCTCCATTGACGAAGATGGCATTGAAAGGCAACACGTCGACTTCAGCAACCCAAGGTTGGGCGATTTTGAATCGACCAAGTCCAGGGGTGTCGAGCAGAAGTTTGCCAAATCGAACATCGGCCGGCGCATCCTCGCTGGCGAGGTACGCGCTGAGGTCCTCGGTCCATGTTGCACATGCTGCACAATCGTTCTTCCCGAGCATCAGCACAGCAATCGGTGCAGAGATGCAATCTTCCCACGTTGAGCGTTCGAGCAATTCGAGTTCTGGCAATTTGAAACCTCCAGATGAAAACGGTAGAGTCGGGCTCAAGCTGCGTAATCGTCGCCCTTCTTCCAGTTGGCGCCACATAGGCCGCCAGCCATGGTAGCCTGAGCGGTACGGAGAACTTCAGCCGGGGAACGACCTGCATCCATGTTGTTGATCGACCACATCTGGACCTTGCCTTCATCATCGACGAGGACGGTTCCACGGAAAGAGCAACCGAGGTTGTCGTTTCGCATTCCGAAATCTTTCGTGATCTTTTGAGTGCAATCTGCAATCACGTTGTGGTTGACGCCACCAGGGAAGATAGTTTCATCCTTGAACCAAGCGTTGTGGGAGTGCCACGAGTCGGTAGAGCATCCAATCACTTTGATGCCATCGTCTTCGAAATCTTCCTTCAGTTGTTCGAAACCGACGATTTCGGTTGGGCAGATAAAGGTGAAGTCGAAGGGGTACCAGTACATCAAGTACCATTGTCCTTTCATGTCTTCGCTGGTCATGTTGACGCTCTCGCCACTGATGTAAGTGCGGGCTGTCCAAGCTGGTGCGGTTTTTCCAATCATGTTCTTCATGTGATTTCCTCATTCCTCCCAATGAGAGGAGGTATAAGAACACGGTGGAACCGGGATTTGGCAATTTCATTCGAACGGATCGATGTTGACAATCTGTTCGACATCAATCCGCTTGTAGCCTCGCTCCCGAGCAGATTCTGCCGCTTTACTCAACATTGCACGCATCCAACCCAAGGACATCAGGGTCTTCATGCGTCCAATCGTTTCGATGAACTGAACGGGATTTCCCCCAAGTTGTGCATGCTTACGAATGTCGGATTCAAGTTGTTCAACCACCATGTAGTATGTTTCGAGCAGTTCCTCAACTGCATCGCGGGTCACTGGCATTTTTGCGTGTGTGCGTGCAAGGGCAAGCAACGAGGATTCTGTGAGGACGCCGCCACCCTGGCTGACGACGAAGTCTTCCGTTGGTGCTGCTTCAACCAAAGCCGGCGCATCCCCATCTTCCTCAAGGCCCATGCCCTGAACGGCAACTTCGAGGTGACGTGGTTTGATGGTAGCCACACGATCTTTTTCCGCAGCAGCCTCAGCATGTTTCAACACCGTAGCAAGGTGGCGCTCAACATGCTCAATGCCCGCTTGAACCGCAGCCGAACCGACCGATTCAACGGCACCTAATTGCTCGATCATCAATTCGCGTGTGCGGTTGTAATTGAGGCGAGTTCGTTGTGCATCGTCCAGAGTCTTCCGCTCTGGGTCTTGAGCAAGGGTCGCCTGCTCCATCTCAGGGACAAGGCGTTCAATCTCCTCACAAACGAGTTCGACAAGGCGTTGCTTGACCGCCCCCGCTAAACGCATTTCAGTGTAATTTGATGCAACCGCACCGATGTGGCCGGGGGAGTAGGGCTTTGCCATGTACCCCCACTCACAGAGGACGCATATTGAACACTATGGTCGGTTGGTATGGACGCTTCACTCCGTGAGTCCATCTTCACGGCTCATGGCTTGGGAGATTTCCCAGGCATGGAGGCATTCGTGCCCACCAAGAAATCCGCCTGCTTCGCGGCTTGGTCCAACGAATTCCGAACCACAGAATTGACAGAATACGGCGACGATAGGTTCGTTGAAATAGGTGCCATTTGGAGTTGTGCGCTTAGGAATACGCTTGCCTACGTCTTCGTGTGTCCAGCCTTCGAGTTTCTCGCAAATGTCTGATTCTATCTGTTCTTGTTCGGTCATGTTCACCACTCCGTAATCGAAGGCCACAAACCATCAGCACTGATGGGACGCATACCTTCTTCGTCTCGAATCCACGTGTCTTCAATGCCAATGCTGCCTTCTGGATGAACGACTTTTGGCTCGATGGCCATCGTTGCACCGATGGGCAGTGGGCGATCAAAGCCGGCGGCAACAACCGGCGACTCGTCAAGTTGTAACCCGACTGAATGACCGAGGAATTTACTCTGGTCCGGCTCCATGCCCATCAAATGAGCGCCGTGGCCGAGTTCTTGCGCCAAATCAAAACCTTCAGTCCATGCATCACTGCACAAGCCACCCTGATCTAAGACGCCAACAACCGTGTCTTTCACTGCCACCATGTCTTCCAAACGAGAAACCCAAGTTTCGTTCAACGACCCTGCAACGAACATTCTGGTCATGTCAACAATGTACCCTCGATGGGCATGAACTAAATCGACAAGCACTGGTTCATTGGATTTGATTCGAGTGAATCCAGAGCCCATGCCGTTGAGTGGATGAGCTCCCGTCCCGCCAACTGCAGAATCAAAAAAGGAAGGGATGCCTCCCGCACGTCCTGCTACAATGACCCCGCGATCGCACGAAAGAGGGAAGCGACGCATGTGCACTTGGCCTCCAAAACCCTCCGACCGGCTCACAGCTTCTGCAGCAGCCACCAATTCCAATTCTGTGACCCCTTCGCCACCAACGGCGGCTACCGCCTCAAACATCCTTAGTTGGACGTCTGCAGCTGCATTGAGTTGTTCTTGTTCCCAGATGGATTTTGTTTCTCGCTGACCATGGACCACCGAGGTGACGTCGCCACAAGCACCAAGCGGGGAAAGAGCGGAAACGAAACGATCGGAGTAGGTTTTCGGGATTTCACCAAATTGGAGAGAAGGAGCCAATTTTACACCCCGTTCTCCGAGCGTTTGAGCGAATTTTTTCATCCGTGGAAAGGACGTCACTTCGTGCGGGCAGTTCGTGCCTCCGCCCTCGAACTGAGCCCGTTGAAGCGAACGGCGGACATACAACACCGGGCCGTCCCCTCCCGCAGTGGTGCTCCCACCAGCGCCTGCAGCAGGAATGAACATCGAAGCATTTTGCCGGCCCCCAGCATAGTAATACAAATCCACGGGATGTTGAATCAGTGCCCCTGGAAGACCTGCCTCCTGTAAAAGGTGAGCAAGCCGGTGCTGGCGAGCCTCAAGTTCGGATGCAGGAACACGCCAGTCTTCCCCTTCGGGACCGGTCAAGTCTGCCACATCCCAGCCCGTCATTAGACGACGGTGGATGGCGACTGTTCTAAATGAATCCGCTTCTATCACTCGAAAATTAAGCAAACGCTCAATGAGCAAATTGATAGGGTGGCGCTCAAACCTCCCCCCATGCACATTGCAAGTAAAATCACACTCATCCTCGGCGCCCTTCTGTTCATCGGCAGTGGCATCGGCCTTGCGTTTGGGGTAGGCAGCGTTGCCGACTCGGGCGTTGAGACCCAAACATACTTCGAATCTGAGGATGGATCGTTCACCATTGCAGCAGAACCAACGTACAATTTGGACTATTGGACCATTTCAGTGTACGTGGTTCATCCAATCGATTGTAACAACCTGGAACTTACCATCACCGACGATTCGGGTAACACTGTGCTCACTGAGGCATGGTTTGAATGCGATACTATGCAGCAATATTACGATGGGGATCGCGAATTTTTCAGTTACTTGGTCGCCTCTGACACCGATGAAAGTTACACCGTAGACAGCAATGTCGAGGTGGTCGTTGAGGGTGATTACTGTGACTCAGAATGCATCGAGGCTGTCGTCGGTGGCATCTTTGGAGCAATCGGCGGGGGATTCGGAATTTGTTGTTCAATTCCACTGCTCATTCTAGGCATCATCCTTGCCTTTGTGTTGGACGACCCTCCACAAGCCATGGCCATGCCCGTTGGTCAAATGCCAATGGGGCAAGCGGTCTACCAGCCACCTGTAGGGCAACCGGTGCAACAAGGATATGTTGGCCAGCCGATGCATCAGGCGCCGGTAGGTCAAGCAATCCAACCTTCCGCAGTCCCCGTGACCCCGATCACACCTCCGTTGGCTCAACAACCAACGCAGAATGTATGGGACAACCACCCCCCTCAATGAGGATCAGAGCGGAATTTCAGGAGCTACCCACGGCTCCACTGAATCAAGTCGTGTGGTTGCGATAGCGCAGTACTCATCCGATAAATCGACGCCAACATAGGTTCGGCCAGTGGATTTCGCCGCCACGCATGTCGTACCAGAGCCGTTGAAAGGATCAAGAACAACATCGCCAACGAAACTGTACATTTCGATGCACCGCTTTGGCAATTCAACAGGGAATGGCGCGGGGTGATTGACGCGTGAGGCGCGTTCGGTTGGGAACGACCAAATGGATTTCGTATGTTTGATGAAATCATCCCGGGGGATTGTATCGATTCGACCTTCTGCACGTTGTTTCTTGTCGCGCTTCAACTTGTAATCGCCCTTTGAAAAGACGAGCAGGTATTCGTGGACGTCTCGCAAACAAGGGTTGCTTGCACTCTGGAAGGAACCCCAGGCGCATGAAGAGCCAGCACTCGCTGATTTGTCCCAAATGATCTCACCTCGCATGAGAAATCCAATGTTTGACATCATCACGTTGATGTGGCTCGAAAGGGGGATGTAGGGCTTACGTCCTAAATTCGCCACGTTGACCACCATTCGGCCGCCCGGTGCAAGCACACGATAGCACTCTGCAAAAACACCGCTTAACATGTCGAGGTATTCGGCGAGTGAGAGGTTTTCGTCGTATTCCTTGCTGGCGTTGTAAGGTGGCGAGGTCACAACAAGATGCACGCAGTTGTCAGGCAAGTCAAGGTTTCTCGAATCACCTGCAATCACCGTATTGGCCATGGTTGGAGGCAGCGCTTGTTCGTCCCCCACCTCCCTGCTCGATACGAGGCCCTCGTTGACCCTGCTGTCGTAGTAGGTCGAAGCATCGTGACCCTCCCGGCGTGAGACGCCAAACGAGGAAGTGCTGGTGCTGGCACGCCGACGAGCGCCATCAAGCGATGTGTCCCTCTCGGGTGCCTCGCGTGCCATCCTTCACAAGCGGTGTTCGCGGCTTTATCACCTTTCGGCCCGGCAATCACCCTTAGACGCGCGATTGTCGAGGTGCTAACATGTTCCGCGAAGGGTGATTTAGACCCGAGTGAATCAAAAACCGACGGCGTTTGGAATGTTCAATGGCGAGTGTTCTCACCCTCGAGAATGTCAACGTGGAAGGGCGAACAGTCATTGTTCGTGTGGACATCAATTCGCCGATGGCGCCCGACACGAAATTGTTCCTGGATGACACGAGGATCAAAGCCATCGTTCCAACCCTCAACTTACTCTCAAAGGCAAAAGTAGTGCTTCTTGCTCATCAATCCCGCCCCGGAAAGGACGATTTCACCACGACCTTAGGCCATTCTCGTGAACTTGGCCGCATCCTAGGACGTCCAGTGAAGTGGGTGGAAGACCTCGCAGGGGACAAAGCCATGGCGGCGATTGAAGCCATGGTGGATGGCGACATCCTCATGCTCAACAACGTCAGAATGTACGATGAAGAAACTAAAACCAAAGGCGATTTTGAAACAATGGCTGAAACTCAAATGGTGCAAAAACTTGCTAGCGTGGCCGACCTATACGTCTACGACGCTTTCGCTTGTGCCCACCGTGCAACCCCCTCTGGAGTGGGCTTCACCCACCTGATCCCTTGTGTAGCAGGGGAATTGATGGCCAATGAAATACGAAACCTCGATTTGGCGTTGGAAAACCCCACACGACCGTGCATAGCGGTGCTTGGTGGCGTCAAGGTCGATGATTCAATCGCAGTTGCTGAAAACATGTTGAGAAATGAAATCTGTGATGAAGTATGGGTCACCGGTGGTGTTGCAAACCTGATGCTCGAACTTGCGGGCCATGAGATCGGACTGGTCAACCATGATTTCCTCGTTGGAGAACTTGGCAAACAATGGTACCCAACCGTGGAAAAGGCAAAATCACTGCTCGTAGATTTCCCAACTCGTATTCGACTGCCGGTTGATGTAGCTGCGAACATTGAGGACAACCGAGTGGATTTACCGCTCGACCAATTACCGGTTTCGGCACCAATTTTCGATTTGGGGATTTCCTCAATTCGCAACCTTTCGGCGGCAATAAAACAAGCAGGGACAGTCCATTTGAACGGCCCAGCTGGGGTCTTCGAAGTACCTGATTTCGCCCTCGGAACGATTGAAATGCTCAACGCATGCGCCGAGTCGGATGCCTATGTCGTGGTCGGTGGCGGCCACACAGCCACGCTGATCATGAAGCGGAATTTGGCCTCAAAAATGGGCCACGTCTCCACAGGCGGCGGGGCGTGTTTGGATTACATCTCAGGCCGTAGCCTCCCCGCTGTTGCAAGTTTGGAAGCAAGCGCAAGAGCCTTCTCAATGGAGACCCAATTTTCCATTCACAATGAATGAAAAGGAGCCACTGGGGAGGTTCGAACTCCCGACCTCCTGATTACGAATCAGGTGCTATACCAGCTAAGCCACAGTGGCGCAAATTGTCGGCGGCGACTCGTGAACATAAGCCAAACGGTCGAAAAGCCAGCGTTGATGAGGGAGAGGGGTACAGAGCGAGGCATGGGCGAAGGCGAACCGGTGCGATACCGCAACGCGGTGCTCTATGACGAAACGGGCAAGAAGTATGTTGGCGATGTGTTGCTCCATCAAGATGGGTCGTGGAATCCATCGCGTGGGGACGAAGATGTCCGTTCAGAACTCGATGGTTCAAATCGGTTGATCACCAGAAGCCTGCAAAACTGGCACACCCACCTCGCTATGCAACTGAACGCCAGAGATTTCAGCGACGGTTTTCCTTTGCACCGTTGGCTCAATGAAGCCATATTTCCGACCGAGGCCCGCATTACGCCTGAATTTGTCAAAATAGGTGCCCAAGCTGCGGCGGCTGAAATGATCAAAACGGGCACTTCATTTGCAGCGGACATGTATTTCTATCCAGCAATCACCGGAGAGGTGCTCAGCACAGCTGGGCTGCGTGGACTGGTTGGTGGCCCGGTAAGCGATGCGGCATTACCCTCTCATGAAAGCGCAGAATCCGCACTTGCAGAACTCGATATGATGCTCAAAGATCAGAAGCCCACCGACAAGGTGCACTATGCCATTGCAACGCATTCAGTCTACCTGTGCGGTGAAGACACATTGCGCAGGGCATCAGAACTTGCGGACAAGCGAAAGGCACGACTGCACATCCATGTCAGTGAAACCAGAAAGGAAATCGCCGACTGTCATGCAGCGACTGGCATGTACCCTGTTGAATACCTCGACAGCATTGATTTCTTCAAACCAGGAACCATTTGCGCCCACGCGTCTTGGGTGAAGAAAAACGAAATCCGTACACTTGCAAGGCATAAAGCAACGGCCGTTCATTGCCCATCCTCGAACATGAAACTGGCTTGTGGGGGCACACTTTCCCTGCCCGCATTCAACGATGCGGGGGTCGATGTGCGTCTAGGAACTGACGGAGCGGCATCCTCAGGAAGCGGCCTTAATCTGCTCGCAGAAGCAAGGCTTGCAGCCCTCGTTCAACGTCATGATCACTGGGATTCGACTCTGATGACCGCCAACGATGCGTTTGCAATGGCGACGAAAGGCAGCACAGATTGGGCAGTTTGGGACATCGATGACATTCGAATGCGCCCTCTTGGCCGATCGAACAATCGACACATCACCAACCTGCTCTTCAACGGTGCAACCTGCCTTGATTTGTGGGTTGGAGGCGAGGCTTTGCGACTCGACGGGGTGACGAAAACCCTCAACGAACGCCAATCTTGGTTGGACCTAGACGAAGCCGTTCAGACCTACTATGATGGCGTCGAATGAGCCTTCACTTTTGTCGAAGAAGAAGGATCCCTGCTACCTCACCTAGCATCAAAAACATATAGCCTGCTGCGCTCAATGTTAAATCGATTGAATACTGTATGTCAAGTTGAGTCCCTGCTGGAAGCACACCTTCCTTGGTGCCAATTCCAGCATAGAATTCGCCCGATTCCACGCGCCAATCAACGCCATCAGCTCCGTTGTCACCCTTCGCCACATAGCCTTCATCGCCGTATGAGCACGTCTGGCTTGTGGTATCAAATCCACTCAGACTGCCGCCATTAGCAATATCATCGCATTGCTTTTTCTTTCCACCGTCCGCGATGACGAGGAAAATATCATCTCGATCCCACGTGATGGTTGTGTCTGCGTTGAGCACAAGCGATGCTGCATTCCCGGGTAGTGGATCATCAGCAAAAAACACGAGGCCTTGCACGTTGGGAGTAGGCGTATCATCAACGGTGCCCTCCATGGTATAACCAACAGTCCCACCAAGCAGCAGGAGGGTGAACAATGCAACAATTGCGATTCCAATAGTTCTCATCGTTCATCACCTCAAAACAAAAAGAAGGCTGCGCCGAGAATGATGTAACTGCCAAGCAACATCACGCCCTCAAGCCAATTTGATTTCCCATCAGAAAGGATGGAATTTGCAACGAGCACCGAAATGAAGGTTGCTGAAGTCTCAAGCAAGCCGAATTCAAGTGTCAACGGAACGCCGAGCATCCATCCGAGAATGACCATGACTGGTGCGACGAACAAGGCAATCTGCACGCTTGAACCGATCGCAATCGCAATGGAGAGGTCCATTTTGTCCTTCCCGGCAACAATGACTGCCGCAAAGTGCTCTGCGGCATTACCAAAGAACGGCAGCAAGATCACACCAACAAACAATTCTGGCACCCCAAGTTCATGCACTGCCGCCTCGAGGTTGTGCACAAGAACGTGGGCCATCCAGCCGACGAGGGCTGTTGAGAGGATGAGCAACATCCATGCATCCTTGATGCTCATGGTTGGGTGCTCATGTGTTCCATGCCCGGCTTCGGTAGCAAAAACGTCGACGTGCGTTTTGAGTTGGAACAACAGAGCAAGCGCGTAAATGATCAGCAGAATAATCGCGGCATAATGCGAGAGGTCCTTGACAGCAGATGAATCGCCACCAGCGTAATCAACTGCGCTTGGAATGATAAACGCCACAATCGCAAGCAACAGCAATGAGCCGTTCATCTGACCCGAATCTTGATTGAAATGTTGCACTTTATGGTTCACCCCGCCCCAAACCATAGCAAGGCCGAGCACGAGCAGGAGGTTGCCGAGAATAGAGCCAATCAAGGAAGCCTGGGTCACAGTGATCATTGTTTCAATGGTATCTGGGTCCACGGATTTTGAGGCAGTGTACAACGCAAGCCCAGCGATGATCATTTCAACAGCGTTGCCGAAAGTGGCATTGAGAAGCCCACCAACCGTTTCGCCCGTTCGCAGGGCAATCTCTTCGGTGGCTTTCCCCATGAGAAAGGCGAGTGGCATGATCGCAATCATTGAGAAAATGAACGCGAGTTCTTGTTGGTGGCCCATGTTTGCCCAAATCGCAACTGGAAAGGCAAGAAGGAGCCAATTCAACTTGTTCTTAGATGGATTTGCTGCGTCAATAACGCTCTCAAAGGCGTGCTGTGCTTCATCCGCAATGGTGTCGAGGTTGGTTTCTTCAACCGTTCCTACTTCGTCCATGTACAAATGCAACTTGACTCAGGCCTTGAGTTCACCGCTTCGAAGAAGGGTCACTCGTCGCTTTTCTTACGACCTACCTTTCGGCGTGTTGGTGCTTTGCGAGGGGCAGCACGTCGTCCAACGGTTCGCTTCTTGGCGACTGGAGCAGGTTCTTCGTCCTCCTCCTCTTCATCGTCGTCATCATCGTTCCAGTCAAACATGTTATCATCGTCATCGTCGTCATCGTCGTCCTCTTCCTCAACAACTTCCTTTTTGTTGCGGGTCTTACGTTGAACGAGATTGACAGCGAATGGATCGTCTTCATCTTCTGCCTCAGCAGGAGCAGTTTCCTTCTTTTCCTCTTCCTTCTTGTCACCACCGCTCGTATCGGTGACGGCGCCCATGTCAAGTTCTTGTGACGTGCCAATGAATTCCGACATCCAATCGTCGTCTTCATCATCATCATCACCCTTCGATTTCTTCTTCTTAGGACCTGACATGCTGGTCTGGATGATCAAAGCCATCACCAAAAGTGAGGCCACGAACACACCGGTAAGGACCCACACCAAAACGTATGGCGGGTCAGACATCGATGGTTTGATGATCACTGGTTCTGGCTCTGGTTGAAGCGATTCAACATAGTTGCATGAAGTGGTTCCATCAAGGCGGTGACGGCACTGGTCAACAACGAAAATAACGTTCTTCGAAACTTCATTTCCGGCTGAATCGATGGCTCGGACGTACACTGCATGTTGGCCCGGTTCGAAATTACCTGCAGAGAATTCCATGTCGAAGGCCATCGAACGGTTGTCGCCATCTAGATCGGTGACAGATGTTGCTTCTGACCAAGGTGTGGATTGAGAGTTTCCGGTTCCGTAGTTGTAAGTGAACTTGTATTGGAACGAGGTGATCATCACGTCGTCTGTGGCTCCAGCAAGAACCTGGATGGAGTTTCCGTAGAGGTACTTTGAACCGTCGTTACCTGACGAAGGTGAGTAGATCTCAACGGTTGGTCGCTTTGCGTCAACCGCTCGGTCGGTCCAGCTTTGACTCACTTCATTGCCTGATTCGTCTTCCATGATCAGTTCAATGACCATGTCGCCAGCAATTGTATTTTGGCTGATGAAGAACTCAAATGCATAGACTGGCCCACGGTCTGGGTTGTTGTTGTTGTCTGCAATCATATTCATTTCAATGTCGCCACCAGAAATCTCTCCACCTGCGACCGTGGTGATGTTCACGGTAGGGTTGCCTTGGAGGTATTCATCGATTTCAACTTGGAGCGTGTAAGATCCTGAAACTAAAGACGGGCTTTGGAACGCAGAACCGTCCTCATCGAGAAGCAGCATTGAAGCCTCAGGGAACTTGGTGTCCTCATTGATTTTCACTGCGTTTCCACCAATACCGTTGAACATCTCAGGGTTTTGGTTGCCCCATTGATCTTCGATGATGACCGCGTACCACACATCCCGGTCCACACCGTCTGGGATCGGAAGTTGTCGAACAATGGTGCTTTGAACACCTGTGCCAGGAGTGATGTCTCCAAGGACGAATTCCCAGCCATCATCCGTGATGGTTCCGATTTGATCTTCGTTCTCACCAAACGGAGCACCGTAGTGCCTCCAAACCTCATAGCCTTCATTGATGTCTTGCTCGTTAAACCACTCAAGGGTGATGAGGTTGAGAGCACCAAGTGAACTTGCTTCCTTAATCCTCGCTGGGTTTGGAGGGCGGGTGTCTTCAGAGATGGGGCCGAAGTGGTTTTGGTTCAATCGAGTGTCCATGTATGTGCCGTTGATGTGACCGTAAAGGGCTTCTGTGGTCACGTAATAATGGGCATTATCTCGAAGAATGTCGGCGTCTAAGATCACGTCGAACGTACCGACTCCGTCGCTCACAGAGCCTAACCATTCCATTGATTGGTTGGCCACGAATTCTGCTCCGGTCACTCTGAAGTTTGATCGCCAGATATGATACCGTTCGCCTTCGACACCGAGTTGATCCTGCCAGGTCACGCGAGTGATTCGATCGCCAATGAATTCGGCATTGACTTGGGTTGGTTCGGCGACCCACGGGCTGAAAGCGTCTTCATAGAGAGGGCCTGCGCAAGAATTGATGGTGGTGTTCGGGCTGTATACGCCGTAGAGATCGATCGTGATAATGCAATAGTTCGCATAACCAAGACGTCCAATTGGGACATCGTAATTGAACGATCCAACACCTTCAGAAACGGTTGCAATCAATTGCACATCTGAACTCACGATGGTTGAGAATGGATTACCGGACATGTAAATTCGGTAGGATTCGCCGGTTTCATCTGGGACATCAGTCCAGGAAATTGTAGTTGTGCCGCCGCCTGAAGATGGGTTTGGTATGAATTCAGCGTACATGATACCAACTTGAGATGGCGGCATGTTGTCCTCGACAAGGGCGCTTGTGATGGCGTTGTTCGAGAGGAATCGTACATCTTGGTAGTCTTCACCAGGACCGGTCCAATTTGGCAACAGGTAGGTCACAGCGTAATACGCATCCCGGTCGGTACTGATCGGAATGTCGAGGACAGCGGTGGAGGTCCCAGCGGGGAAGGTTGCAACTGGAGTGGCGGTGCTGAGCATGTCCGCACCATTGGCTCTGGTGATTTGGTATTCAGTTCGCCAGATGTTGATTTGATACGCATCGTCACCGGTTTCCGGCAAAATGGGGAAGATGTCGTTGTAATTCACCCATGAGAGGGTGGTTTGGCTCGCTTCAGGATCGAAATTAACCACGAGGTTGTAAGGGGTTCGAATTGGTGTCGTGATTTCCTGCACCGGGACTTCGATGACGGATGCATTGATGTCGAGGTCAAACAATTCTGTGCCGTCGCCAAGCGTTGTGGTCACGGCGTAGTAAAACGAATTGTTGACGCCTGGAGCGACCAAGAAGGAAGCGGTGTGATAGTCGACGGTTCCATTCAATCCTCGGCACTTGAACGCATCATTGAGCACCTCAACAGAGGAACAGGCGATAATGCCTGAAGTAAACGGCGTGAGCCCTGTGATGGAAACGGACGTTATTGGATCGGCCGAGCGATACACATTGTAGGTCGCTGAAAACAGACCTTGAAGCACTGAACCATCAGAATCGATGTTTCTCCAGGTGATGGTTGTAGTTTCGCTTGTAGGGTCGAACACGGCGCTGATATCCTGCGCTTGGAGGTTGTTTTCATCACCGATGTCTTCGGCAGCAACATTGGAGAGTGGTACGATGGCTAACACCATGCAACACACAAGAAGAATTGCTTTCCTTTCAGCGCCATTAGCGAACTTTTGGTCTGTCATCAATGCTCTTGTAGCATGCGTCCGTTATGAGTATGCCGCCTCTTCTTGCGTCATTTGTGCGGTTCAATGCACCCCGCAGGGGTGGCGGAATCACTCAGATTCGTCGTTCTGATTAGGCTGAGGCAAGGGGTCATTCAGGTCAATTTCGGTGATCTCATGCTGAGCCTGAACAAAGCGAATCAAAAAGGTCCACAGGCCGCCAAAAGCAGAAATCAAGACCACGATGCTGATCGGGTTGATGGCAATGTGGTCAAGCGCACCGGGATAGGTGCCAAAATCGCCAATGTCCAAGTGGATGAATGCGCCCATCATTGCGATTGCGATGATGGTCATTATGGTACGGTCCGCCCGTCCAAACCCTCTGTAATTACGAGTGCCCGCCACAGCTTGTGCCTGTGTGCCCATGTAGGATCCGAGCAAAATGAGCCAGGCGGCTGCCAGCCCAAGGGTCAAATCACCAACGAAGACAGAACCTGCCAAGCAGACAATCCATACCGCATCAAGCAAGCGATCGAAGGTGTGGTCGAGGTAATCACCCCAACGGGTCACTTGCCCCGTTCGTCGCGCCAAGGGCCCATCGAGGGCATCGAGGGTGATGGCGAAGGTGATCAAAAGGGTCCCGCCAAACAACATGTTGGCGCCATAGGTGTCATTTGGCGCCATCAAAACAGCAAGGCCGCCGAGCACCCCAAGGGGCAAAGCAATCCATGTGAGGGTGGAAGGTTTCCAGGTCGAAATGGAGTCAATAATGGGGTTCACAATGTTTTCCCAAGTGCTTCTGAATTTCTCAAGTGCCATGCCAATCGAGTGATGTGCTCGGGCGGGGGGTGTTTGTTCTTTGGGTGGTCAACCTAACCAATCGATGGCTTCGGTAGCCAAAGCCTCAACTCCGTCGGAGGGGCAACCGAGATGAACCCATTCGAGAATTTCAGCACTGAGGGTGCTTGCGGCGGTTTCCGTGGCATCAACTTCCAAAACTGGCAGTTCCAATTCGAATTCAAGCAGTTCAGACCATGTGCCAGCAATCATTTCCCATTCGACATTTGCGCGAACCTTTGTCTCGTTGTAGCCCCGTTGTTCAAGCCTGGCTTGGAGGGCGTCTGGTTGGCATCGCAAGACAACGATTGCCTCCACTTCCAAGAGGTGGGAGAGGTGCCCATCTACGAACACAACCCCTTCTGAATCATCGTGCCACAGATCTGCTAATTTATGCACGTCAACCGGAGCAGCCCCGTCCTCTGGGTCCTCGACGCCAAGGCAATCAAAGCGCTTGGCAAGATCGGCGACCGATTCAACAGCAAAGCCTTCTTTTTCCAACAGGTCGCAAAGAGTGGTCTTGCCACACCCAGGAGTTCCAGAAATGGCGATGAGGCGGGGGGAATCCATGGTTGGCCCAATCGGCCTGAGTTAATACAACCACCTCTTGAATCAGAAGGGACGAGGGGGGTACCGCAGGCGCGAGGCAGGCGAACAAAGGCATCAATAGGTGGGAGGCTCAGCCCCCAACGCTACCATGTTTGGAATGGACGACCCCGCTCAAACGCTCATTCAACTTGAGCGCTACATCCTCGATGGGCGGATGGAAATGTCTGAGGTCATGGCCACCCAGTTCACAGAAATGTTCCTGACGCGAAAAAATCGATCTGCTGATGATCAAATCATGCTGGTCAAGGGCCTTCGAATCCTTTGCGATGTACTGGTTGCCCGTGACAAGGGTGCGCGGGCTGTAGCAAGCGTCGGTATCCTTCTCAAGGAACGAAAAAAATTAGTCAAAATTCTGCGCAATGGAGCCCCTCACTTGCTTTCACAAATGACGCCTGAATCATACGATCTACATCGAGCTGGGAATGTCTACGCCGCCGGTGGAAAGGTGAAAGCAGCGCGCAAAGCCTATGCGAAAGCCGAAAAAATGTCACCAGGGAATTTAGCGAGTGCCTTAGACGCGTGCCGCTCCATTGGATACGAAGCGAAACTGATCACACGAATGGCAGAAGCATGCGCCTCTGCTGGACAGGTGATTTATGCAAACAAAACCTTTGTTCTTCGTCCTGAAGGTACGCCTGAAGTGGATGCTGAACAGGTCATGCAAGCGCTCCTTGGAGCGGTACCTCACGGGCTAGGAGACACCTCACTATGCGCCCAAGAAGCGGAGCGAATCAAAGGTGAAATGGCAGCAATCCTGAGCGGTGAGGCTGCTGCAAATGCACAGTTGCAGAGTGCCTTAGATGCGTTGACGCCAAAACACGACTACTACGAGTACGGCTGAGCGTTTGTATGGTAACGAGGGATGGATTTGAACCACCGATCTCCGGGTTATGAGCCCGACGGGATATCCAGACTACCCCACCTCGTTAACCAAAGGGCCGACCTTCCCTGCTTTGAAACCACCGATGCAGGTCCATGCCCCAATGAAGATGAATTGACAAAAAAGATGCTAATTTTACGAATGGGTGCTGATTTGATGAAGGAGAACCTCCTCTCCCGAACATGGCCACCCTAATGCTCCGCTCGTTGCTGCTCAGCACCCTCGTGCTGGCCGCAGCCTTTGCCGGATGTTTAGGTGGCGAGGAAGATGAAGTCTACGACGGCCCAATCACTTTCGTAGTGTACTATGAAAGCACGTCTGGAACCATTGTGGAAACCATCCAGAACAACCAGCAAGTTTCGGAAGAGGGGGTTGACCTTGTCTTCGATTTCTCTTACACAAAGTCCGCTGCTGGAGAAATATCGACGTTTTGGTATGACGCAGGCGACGGTTCAAACCCGGTTTCAGTCAATGCCGCAGACACCGGAGAAATCAGTTACACCTACCTCACGCATGGGATTTTCTCAGCAGGTATTGGCGCCATGGACGACCAGGGCAATGAGTATTCAGAGAACATTACCATTCGAATTGACAAACAAATCAATTGGGGAGAAAGCGGCACGACGAACCCCCGAACGATGAACATCGATGTCACACCCGATTGTACCTGTGCACTACCCGAACAAATCAAAATTGATTCTACGGTGACCAACCCCGAAAACCCTGTTGCATTCACTGGATCTCCCGTTACAGTCACTTGGTACCTCAACAACAGTGAAGGTGAGGCAGTCATCGAATCACCCCCCGAGCAAATCGCAGACGGGCAAAATGCAAATTGGCAACACAATGAATATGCGGTCATTACCGGCGTTTGGACCCTCGAAATTGGACTCAACCAAGACCAAGAAAACGTCGACATTAGCCAAACGATCACCATCGCCTACGCCGCTGATGAAAGCAATTCCAATCCGTTCCCCACCGATGAAGATGCACCAGAAGAAGAACAAAAGGATTGAACCCCCCGTTCACTTCAAGTTTCTCTAAATGTGAAGTAAAAGTGAACCATTCGGTCCACTGCACGTGTTTTTCTAGAACAAAAGGCCATCTTTAGAACGCTGATAACTTCGCGCCGCCTTTCGGTCTTTGATATACCCTAGCCGGCCCAGCACAGGTTGGAAGTGAACAGAAATGGCGACCAAATCGAAAAAGAAAGCGAAAATAGAGATTGAAAACAATGAAGCCCCTCAAGACAAGCCAGTAGGAGTAATGCCAACTGAGGAAGAAGGCCCTGAGGTCAAAATCGAAGACCTACCAGGTGTTGGTCCAGCGACCGCTGAGAAACTCCGTGAAGCCGGATTTGACGATCTCCTCGCCCTCGCAGTGATGTCGCCTGGCGACCTAGCCGACCAAGCTGAACTTGGTGAAGCTGTGGCCACGAAAATCATCGGCGCTGCAAAGAAAATGGCAAACATCGGTGGGTTCGTGTCGGGTGACGCTCTGCTTGAACGACGACGTGAAGTCCTCAAATTGTCCTCTAAAGTTCAATCGATTGACGACCTCCTCGGAGGCGGGTTTGAAACTCAAGCACTGGTTGAAGTCTACGGAGCATTCGGAAGCGGGAAGACCCAGATTGGCCATCAACTTGCGGTCAACTGCACCCTGCCGATGAGCGAGGGTGGATTTGACGGGGACGTGTTTTACATCGACACCGAAGACACCTTCCGACCAGAACGGATTACGCAAATGGCTCGAGGCCATGGACTTGACCCGGATGCGGTTCTTTCGCGAATTCACGTGGCACGTGCGTACAACTCAGCGCATCAGATGCTCTTGGTTGATGAAATCAAGAGGATGAGCAAGGGCTTGAACGTCAAGATGATCATCGTCGATTCATTGACCAGCCACTTCCGTGCAGAGTACATTGGCCGGGGCATGCTTGCCAACCGCCAACAAAAACTCAACCGACACCTGAAGGATTTGAAGCAGCTTGCCGACGTCAACAATGCGCTCGTGCTGGTGACCAATCAAGTTCATTCCAAACCCGATGCCATGTGGGGCGACCCAACAAAGCCGATCGGTGGTCACGTTCTCGCTCACGCTTCCACATTCAGGCTCTATCTGCGCAAAGCAAAAGCTGGTCGCCGAATCGCTCGTCTGGTCGATTCTCCAAACCTTCCGGATGGAGAGTGTGTGTACCAAGTGACACAAGATGGGCTCCGCGACTGAAGATGCTCTCAGAAAAGGCCGTTTTGGGCCTTTTTAGGTGCGGCACATTCAAGGTCACATCGGTAAGCAAAGCAGCATGCGACACCTCGTAGAACGCGTCCTGGAACTCACTGAAGCCGAACAAGCGGCGGCAGAAACCGTTTCTCCCGCTCTGGATGAAAATTCTGAAGTCGAGCTGCAAGCGCTGTTGGAATCCCTACAACCCCGGATCCGAGTGTACGGGGTCGGAGGGGCTGGATGCAATGCAATCAACCGATTGTTTGACGAACGCCTGTTCAAAAATTCCTATGTCACCGGTTATGCAATCAACACAGATGCTCAAGCATTGTTGATGTCCCCGATTGAAGAAAAAATACTGATCGGGCGAACAGCACGCGGGCGTGGCGCTGGTGGAGACCCAACAAAGGGAGAAGCTGCTGCACTCGAATCTGAGATTGCACTCCGCCGCATCACCAACGACACTCAACTTGCCATCATCACAGCTGGCATGGGCGGGGGTTCGGGCACTGGGGCAGCAGGCCACATTGCACGGCTCGCAAAACAGCAAGGTGCTATGACCATAGCCGTCGTGACCTATCCTTTCAATTCAGAAGGAGCCCTTCGCAAGCAAAATGCAGAGTGGGGCCTCGAACGATTGCGAGAACACTGCGACACTGTCTTGGTCATTCCAAACGAACGGCTGTTGGAAATTGAAGGTGTCAAAGATTTGCCTATTGGTGATGCATTCCGAGTTGGCGATGAATTGCTTGTACGGTCGATCACGGGCGTTGCTGAAATGCTCACAACCGATGGAATGGTCAACCTCGATTTCGAAGATTTGCGCTCTGTCATCCAATTTGGTAGCGGCGTGGCGATGATCGGTCTTGGAGAGGCGAGCGGCCCCGGGCGCGTCGAGGCTGCAACCCAAGAAGCGATGCATTCACCATTGCTCGACATTGACTCTTCTGATGCACGGGGGGCACTCATCAACGTGGTTGGTGGACCCAGTTTGACGCTCGGAGAAGCCGAGAAATGTGCCAAGATTATCACCGACCAAATTTCACCTCATGCACAGGTGATTTGGGGTGCCGCAGTTCGTGAAGAACTAGGTGAGGAAATCCGAGTCATGCTCGTGCTCACCGGTGTCAAAAGCGAACAGATTCACGGTGCGAGTGAAAACCGCCAATTGCGGGCGCTTAGAAATCGTCAAATCGAATTCGTAAATTGAATTCACCGGGCAACCCGAACGAGGAAGAAAAAGAGGGCTGATAGGCCGAATGTAAACACAGTCCAATCGATCAAACCGATGTCTCGATCGAACACGGGTTGCTCTGGTTGGGTCGGAGAATCGATGTGGGCAATAGCCGCACCGAAGCTGTTCCATTCATCTCCGCTTGACTGTTCATTGCCGTTGACAGCATTGCCATGAACGATGAATTGCACCGGGTCGAGTGATGAAGTGTGGGCGGTCCAAGTCAAATTCCAAACTCGCTGATACGTGCCCTCAAATTCATGTGTCCAGCCTGCTTCTAGTTCTTTGACTTGGCTTGAATTTTCGAAAATGATCGTCCCTTGGCTCGCAATCATCCGAAAACCACCTTGATGGCGTTCTTGGTCGCTCTGTTCTGGTCCAGAAATAACGATTGAAAGATTGTAGGTGGCGTTGGATTGGTAAAACTCAGGCAGCCCGATGAGTTCGACTGAGACATCGTCTGAATCTCCACCGTGGCATGTGCATCCGTCATTGCCCAGTTCCCCGACCCCTGTTGGCACGCTTGAGAGACTCGGAAGGCCGAGCAACATGAGCACCATAGCCGCCCCAAAAATGGTTGAACGTGAAAGATGCGCCCTCATGTGCTTCAACCAAAGCCAACCACCCCATCCCTTTGACACTTGGGCCATTGGAGTCACTTGTTCATTGATAATCTATCGGGCCGATGTGCAATTTTGACTTCATCGAAAAATGGTTCACAAAAACATCCTTTCATGTACTATGAAGATGACAAACCGGAGTGATAACATGATGGGACCATGGGAAACTGCACCAGAACAGGTGGAAGAAGAAGAAATCGATATTTTCGCAGAATTGGGCGCTGTACGCCCGTCAGCACCGGCACCTGTTGCCCAGCAAGAAGGAGCAAATGCCGTGAACTCCTCGGCAGACCCCCTTGCCATGTTCATGGATGACGATGAAGACGAGGACACCTTGCTTGCAGGGCAAAGCGCGTTTGGATTGAGCACCGAATTCGAAGAATCGATCGTAGAACCACTTCAAGCCGAAGAACAACCACCCGTCCAGGCTGCTGCACCACAACAAATTTCCAACGAAGTGGTGACCGAACTTCTTGAAATTCTTGTCAAAAAGGAATTGCACTCAAGAATTGAGCGAGGCGAGGACTGGCTAAGTGATCTGCCGGCCGATGCCATTGCTAAGATTGAATCCGCAAAGGTCATCAAAGATCAACAGGCATACCATCTCTCCCTGATTATTGACATGGTTGGGACCGGGCAAGTTCGACCGTTCGCAACCGTTCTCTCCACAGATCAGGGCACGTTGCCTGTTGCACCGCCACCACAAATCCCTCAATCATGGCACCCGCTGTACAACGCACTGCGGGAGTTGTTGCTGAACGCAATGAATTCACTGACCGCAATTCGAGTTGTGGCCAACTGAGTTCATTCATGGATCTCACAAGCGTGGGTGAAATTGACACCAACAAACATCTGTGAAACGGTGCAGTACTTTTCGTGACTTTTTGATGCCAATCGTTCCACAAGTTTGAGAGGGACATCACCTCGAACATGGTAGACCATATGGATGTCAGTGAATACCTTTGGACGTGTTTCGCGCCGTGTAGCGTTCATCTCAATCCAAACCTCACTGAATGCTCGATCTTTCAACCCCAAAACAATGTCTGCGGTGGAACAAGCCCCGATCATTTGCAGGGCCACTTGCACCGGAGTTGGTCCTTCTTCCCAATCGATGTCGATTCGGTCCCCACGCTCATTTGTGCATGCAACTGTGTCACCACCAGTCCATTCAACGCGTCCGTACATGGAACCCCCAAGGGCGGTTCATTCTTGAAGGGGACGCTTCTGCGTGGTAACGATTGCAATGGCAGGAACACCCGTTACCATGGAAAATGGCAAACTCAGCATCCCAAACGACCCAGTAATTCACTACATCGAAGGCGATGGAATTGGAGTCGACATCACACCCGTGATGATCAAGGTGGTCGATGCATCTGTTAGCAAGGCATACGGTGGCGAACGCGGAATCGTTTGGACCGAAGTGTTGGCTGGTGAGAAAGCATTCAACGCGACTGGTGAATGGCTTCCTGAAGCAACACTCGATGCTATGCGCACGGGCCTTGTGTCAATCAAAGGACCACTAACAACTCCTGTGGGTGGCGGAATCCGCTCACTCAATGTAGCACTTCGACAAAAACTCGACCTGTTTGCGTGTGTGCGACCGGTGCGATGGTACGACGGCACCCCCTCTCCAGTCAAGGCCCCCGGCGACGTGGACATGATCATTTTCCGTGAAAACAGCGAGGACGTGTACGCTGGAATCGAATGGGAAGCCGGCTCAGACGATGTCAAGAAGGTCATCGAATTCCTACAAAATGAAATGGGCGTTGACAAGATTCGATTCCCCAACACCTCTGGAATTGGAATCAAGCCAATTTCCCAGGAAGGTACCGCACGAATTGTTCGAGCAGCAATCAATTATGCATTGGAAAATGATAAGGAAAGCCTCACTCTTGTTCACAAGGGCAACATCATGAAATTCACAGAAGGTGGCTTCAGAGACTGGGGATACGCAATTGCAAAGGACGAATTTGGTGCTGTTGAACTCGATGGTGGCCCATGGTGCACCCTCGAAAACCCAACAACAGGCCGTTCAATTCTGATCAAGGACGTCATCGCTGATGCTATGCTCCAACAAATCATCACTCGACCAGCAGAGTACTCTGTTCTGGCAACCATGAACCTCAACGGAGATTACATTTCTGACGCTCTTGCCGCACAAGTTGGAGGCATCGGTATCGCACCTGGTGCAAACATCAACTACGACACTGGAATTTCAATCTTTGAAGCAACCCACGGTACCGCACCAAAATACGCCGGTCAAAACAAGGTCAACCCGGGTTCGTTGATCCTCTCTGCAGAAATGATGCTGCGCCACATGGGATGGACCGAAGCTGCTGATTTGATCGTCAAGGGAATGGAAGGAGCAATTTCTGCTCAAACAGTGACTTATGACTTTGAGCGATTGATGGACGATGCCACATTGCTCTCCTGCAGCGACTTTGGCGATGCTATGATTTCACACATGTGAGTGCGAACTCATCCGTGAAGGAAACTGTTCAGAGCACGGCTGTTCTTGGCAACGCCGAAGCCAAACCTCTCTTCGAAAGCACGAGAGACGAGCGTGAAATCACTGTCTCGGGTAGCAATAAGAACGGTTCCAAGGTTTCCGAGGGATTGCTTGGCGAGATGAATGGCAATATGCATCAATGTTCGATCGGGCGCTTCAGGATAGACATCCAAGCCGTCGACCACGGTACGGGCTGGCTCCCCTCTGGTGCGCTTCATCGCAGTGATTTCTTCATAAATTTCTGTGAAATCCTTGAGGAATTCAACAACTTGCTCTTTGTATTCCTCGTTGTTTGCATCCGTTTCAAGTTGTAAATCTAAAGGTCGCCAGGTGCTGTAATCATTGAGCACCTGATCGACAAGTTCTGAAATTACATCCTGGCAAAACACGGTATCAAGCATTTTTGGAGGGACCAACAAACCACTGAACCTGCTTCGCAAGAAATTGAGGTCGCTGGCGATGCCCGAGAGTTCTTGCTTGACAATTTTCGGCAACCATAGTTGAATGCGGCCTTCTTGGGCACGCTTCAACAACATATGGTGGAAATGTCCTTGGCCTCCAATGTCAAGACTGGCTTCGGTGAAGACTTCCAAACGTTGCTTGATTGCATCCATGAGTGCATCGATCAGGATATTGGTATCGATGATCACGAGTGGTGAAAGGGATAAGTTTCGCAAATAGCGGCGGGATGCGTTCGGTATGCTGTCTTTGTAGGACGAGAACAAACCTCGTTCGGCATCGACAATTCGCTTGATATCGCGCACATTGAACTGACCTTTGTTTTGAGCACGCTCCAAGAACATCAAGCCCTCGATTGGCCGCTCTTGGGCTGCTTCTCTTGCCAATTCATACAGTTCATTGAGCGAAGGGGAAGAGCCTTGCATCAGTTGATTGAATCGGGTATCGAACGCATTGCGTTGTCGTCGGCGGTTCTTCTGCAACGAACTCACAGCCGCCGTCACTCGACCGCAGAATGGATCTGTAGGCAACTCTCGGTGGTGTTCCATCGGGTAGGTTTTGAGCATGTCAAGATCGTCTTCTGCAAAGTACGTCACTTCGACTTCCTCGATTTCACCCTCTGCAGTTTCTTGAGTAATCGTCTTCGTCGATTTCACGAAATCCTTCAACAAACGGGTTGCTGCATTAGTGTCCTTGGTGGACATGAAAGATACCCGCAAGTACAATTGGAAGCGCTTTGTGATCGCGCTCCTTAGTGCCGGTTGAGCTTCGAGGAGTTCGATTGCTTCTTTCCACTGTTCGGCGAAAGCAAGGTGAATCAGCGACTTACGATAGAGAACAATCTTGTGTTCATAATCGAATCCTTTGTGATCGCCCGCCCTGCGGTAGTCACGTGCCGCGTTAAGTTCCTCGCCTTTCGATGTGGACACCGAGGCTCGAGCAAGGGTGTGCCATGGAGAAAGAGGGTCGTTCGTTTGGTACCAACGCACCAAAGAAGGGAGGCCCAAATCATGTTCTAGCACAAGATGGCGAACCGAATGAATCATTGCAGTAGGGACATTTTGATTTCCGAGAATGGTGTTGACGCTCTCGACGGTTGCCTCATCCGAGGTGCCGTGCTGAAGCATCAATGCAACGCGATTGAGGCGGAGTGTGTCAATGACTGCGGTGAAGAGGTGCTGTTCCATCACCGACAAATCCGCTTCTTCGATGCTGGTTTCAAGCGCTTTGAGTTCTTTGTTCTCGACGATTCCAGAACCGCCTTCTCGAAGCGCTCTGCGGATGACGCCAAATGCAAGCAGGCCGCTCTTGTCAAGCAGCGAGCCTAGTCGTTCATCATCGACGTTCTCACCCTCAAACAGCATGAGCAAAGCCTCGCTCGTTGAGGAGAAGGCCGGAGGTGCGTCCGTGCTGTGGATTGAATCGAGTGCTTTTTCTCGTGCGGAACGAACAGCATGCCACAAATCATTGTCTTTGCCTGCAGCAAGAAGGTGCGCAGCAAGAAGGGTTTCGTAAGGGTGAGACATTGGCGCCAAATCATTCTTGACGATGATCTCAGACAACCTGCGGAGGTTCATCGAGCGGGTGTAAATGTCGATTACGATTGGGAGCACGTCTTCCCAAGCCTCTCCGTTCTCTTCGCTGAGGTGCTTTGCAGCGAAAGCTTGGACCTCGGCCTCGAGGCCATTGAAACGAATAATTTCAACCAAAGCACCATCGTCAAGGTGTGGGATTTGGCCGTTGAGCCAACGTTGTACTTCTTCGATATTAAGGTCGGAAATGAGGGGGAGGAGATGAGAAAGTTCTGCATGGGCGTCGAGTTTCAACGCCGTGAGCGTTTCAACAGTTTCCGCGGTTTTGCCCTCTTTGTGGAGAGCAGATAAGCGCCACCACGTCACACGTTCAATGGCCTGGACGGGAGCGTTTCCTGATTTGAGAAGTTCCAGTCCCTCGCTCAACACCTTTGCCTTGAGTTTTGAAGTGGTTTCTGGAGGGTGATGCCATGCCAAAAATCGCCTTGAATGGGCCAATGAATGATCGCCTTTTGCGTTTGCACTTTCCTTCCAATTCTCGACTTTCCCGTCAAGAAGGCGGACAAAATCAGACAGATCTGAGGCGAGCGTTGAATCTATTTTCTCAACCAGGGCAAGACTTGCTGAAGCATCTTTGCCAATAGCGATATTCAGCAAAGCGGAGATGAGAGCAGCTTGGCCCTCAAGTTCCAGCAGCAATGGTGCTGGATTGAGCGCACGGCCTGAAGAGAGTTGTGAGGTAACTGTTCGCAAGGCGACTTGCCCTTCGGCAGATTCAATCGCACCGCTTAGTGCGTCAAGAGCAGGTGCTAAATCTCCAGGGAGTGTTGGATCGATGTAGCAGGAGGCTGTGTCAATTTTCACCTTTGAAGTCTTCTTCTTTGGCTTGGCAACTGGGAAAGCCGCAAATTGCCCCAAAACAGGTGTGCGTTGGGCAAGACTGCCCCACACCGGATGGACCCCTTTCTCCAAACACGAATCACGCAATGTGGTTTCTGTTGCCTCCCAAGCCTCATCCCAATCGTCTTTGTTGAGGAGTTTGTGGGCGAGGAGAACTGCAAGTCTAAAAGCGTCCGAGAAGTCACAGGGAAGCACCATCTCAGCAGCACTTGGAAGGTTATCCAATGGCCCTGTCGACATACGACCACCTCGGCGGCCACGGCTCCGGCGCATGTGAGAGGGTTTGCGCATCGAAGAAGCGTTTTCGTCTTCATCAGCTGCTGGCAATTCGGTCTCAGCAACTGCCAAAAGAAGGATAGGTCGCCATGTTTTCTCCAACAAGGTCCAATCTGGAGTCTTGACAACAAAAGACTGACGACGGGCTTTATTTGCGTTCGTTTTGAACGCTGCTTCAAGACAATTCGCCAGATAGTTCTCCTGCAGAATCCTCGCCCCTCACCTGTTGGCTCAACCTACCCTCCTTCAACCCACCGGCACGCTGTACTCCTCGGGGAACGCTCCCCCGCAGAGACGAACCCAACAACATCAATGAGGCTGGCAATCCTGGCCCAACTGTAGGCGAAGCCCATGGACATAGTCAACGCAATCGTGCTGTTGTTGCACCCAGTGCTTGCGTCAGCGTTGTTGGTTTGGGTGTGGTGGCAGTATTCTTGGCGGAAAAAAAGCCATGAACTCAAAGGCGAAGAACGCAATGCTGCTCGTTCAAGACACGAACAAATGGGTGAGCGGTTGCTCTGGGCTTCTTTTGGCGTGATCCTCATCGCCTTCGTTGCAAGAGCCGTCGTTGGGTACCGGACCGATGGCGATGTGTTTTCCAACTTAATGCCTCAGCAACTTCACGGGTTCATGGGCCCCGTTGGTTTTGGACTGTTGTTCATGTTGGCACGTATGGGCCGCAACACCAAAAGAGCCAGAGAAGATGGGCAGAAATTCAAACATCATGCATTGAAGCATGGGAGAGCTGCTGATTTGATTGTGGTGCTCGTGTTTATCCACGCGTTCTTGGGATTCCTGTACCTGTTTACAGTGATTGGCTGATCATTGAAGAGCCAAAACTTCAGAGCGGTTTTTCCACATATCCAACCAGACTTCAAGATTTGAATCAAGACCCGGTGGCTGTATTCGACAACCACAGGCATTTGCGTGGCCGCCTCCAGTTGGATCAAGAGCGGTTGCAAGCCGCGAGAGATCGAAGCGTCCTTGGCCGTTTGGAAGAAATGAGTTCGCGTAGAAACTGGCTGAAAGCGCCGGGCGTTCGGGCGTTTCGATTGAACCGTCGGCATAGCCGTGGACGATGCAACAAGCATCGGCTCTATCCCCTGCCCAAGCCGTCACAAGATAGCCATTCGAACGAACGCCTTTCTCATCCATCCTGCAGATTGCTAATCGGTCCACGATCGTCGTATGCGCTTCAACCACGCGTTGTGCTGCTTGACGTTCTTGTTTCGCACGCTCGACATGGGGTGCGATTTCTTCATTTGCCAACACGTCTGCAAGCCGTGTACCCGCCGCAAGCATGCTGAGAAGACGTTGCATATGTTCTGGTTCACGCATAGAAAGGGAGCGTGAAAGTTGGAGGATAGGGCCGTCTTTGATGAACTCATCACGTGAAATTTGGCCGGAATCTAGTGCATCGACAACTGGCATAATTTCCTCGAGGTGATGCAAATCGATGAAGGGATTGAGCACATCATAGGCTAAGCGGGCTGCGGACGGCGTTGCCTCCCAATGGCATGTGCCCCCGTTGGCGGTAAATTCTGCCTCCTCCGCTTCATTTGGCCGATTTGTTTGGTGATGATCCAGGTACCAGCCACAAGCAGGGTGAAACGGAAGGTCGACCATTGCTGTATTTCGATCAATGAGATGGTCAAGGGCGCCCGAGCGGACGAGGGCTGCGTGTCCAAAATGTACGACCGCATCTGGATTTGCAGCCTTTAGCACAGCTGCTGCACAGAGGCCATCCAAATCTGAATCTGCAATTATGGATGTGAAGTGAGGTAAACCTGCAGCTTCGAGAACACCATTTTCCCCTCGCATAAACAGAAGGGCGGGCTGCGGCCACAATAAGATTTGCAGCGACAAAAAGCGCCGCAAGTAACTTGACTGGTGGCCTCTGTGTGAGGTGCATGGAGACTTCCTGCGGGGTCGTGCTGGTCAACTATGGAACCATCCTCCTGCTTCAATACCCACAAGGTCATTGGGACTTTCCAAAGGGTCACGTCGAAGGTGATGATGAAGACCATCATGCCACCGCAAGCAGAGAACTTACAGAAGAAACCGGGATTGACCAGATTGAATTTGTTGATGGCTTTGTTGAAAGAAGCGAATATTCATTCAGACACAGGGGCAAAAAGAAAGAGAAGCAGGTCTATTGGTACCTTGCGCAAACAGATCAACTCACAGTCACTCTCTCTCACGAGCATCGCGGCTATGTGTGGCTTGATTGGGACATGGCCGAACAGCAGGTATCCCATGATGAAACGAGGATGGTTTTGCGACGGGCAAGGCAACATATGGCCGCACTCGGACTCGAATAATCAAAGCGCCTCAAAGTCCTCATCTGAAGCATAGATCTGTCGAATGCGCTTTGCGACACCGGATTCTGGGCCCCTCTTGCCGAGGGGTTGCCACAGAGTCTCTTCGTGACCGAGGCCCGCCGTGACCCATCGGCCAAGCACAAACAACCAGTCTGAAAGACGGTTGAGGTACACTTGAACCAGAGGACGCACCGCATCATCACCTTCCGATTCCTTGAGGCGAATCACCGCACGCTCAAGCCTTCGAGCAACCGTTCTAGCCAGATGAAGCATCGCTTCAGGTCCGTGCCCTGCAGGCAAAATAAAACTTGTAAGAGGTTCCAAGTGCTCGAGCCATGCATCCATTTCATCGACCAGCACTTTGGCTTGATCTTCATTGATCAGCACCATGTATTCCGGGAGTTCTGAAGGAACGCATGCCAATTCAGCCCCTAGATCAAAGAGTTCATTTTGGACACGCGTCAACACCATCGACAGGATTGTTTGAACCCGTTCGACGGTCGCACGACTTCCGCCGTCTTCGTGTTTAGGAAGGCGCCCTGACTCCATTGCGACAAGACCAAACACAGCGTTGAGTTCATCGCATGTTCCGACCACCTCAAACCTAAGGTCGGCTTTCGAACGACGGGAGCCATCTACAAGCGAAGTTTCGCCTCCATCTCCACCGCCGGTGTAGACTCGATTAATTCTGACCATGTGCTCTCCTCAGAACGAGCCAAGTCATGCTTCTATGAGGGGTTTTCGGGCCATGAAACTTGCATCAATCGGATGATACCATTCAATATCCTCTTCGCCGAGGCTCCATGAATAAAGGGCGAGGTGTTCATCGACCACGCCATACCATTCCAAGCGCCCCGGCTCCAAACACGCAATCCGTGTGCCTGTTGCTTCGATCTTACCGGTGATGTGCTGCCAGTTGGTGACGAGTTGTGCCAAATGTTCAGCAACTTCCACCACGTGCTCATGTTCAGGTTCCAACGATTCCAAAAGAACCTCGAGTTCTTCGGTCAAATCGTGAGCCTCATCACTCATTGCTTGAAGTTCTGCCAACCAACGTGTTGCCTTTGGTAGATTTTCACGCGCTTCTTCAATGGTCACAATTCGAGCACCGTGAGGGAGAACTCGCATTGCAACCTCTTGGTCTCGCAACGAACATGTGTCCATTGGTCGACCAGAAAAGAATGGCGTGTCCCTTGTTTCTCTCACATACGTTCCTTTACTTGACGGACCTTCAAGTCATCGGCGGAATCCTTTGATTTTGACCGAATTTGGGGGGTCGGGTTTTTTTTCACACAACCTGAAATTCACTGCGTTGTGAAGTGATGGGTTCACGCGACAACCGGATGAAGCGTGGTGGCGAGGCCAGATTTTTGCACCGCTTTTTTGACCAGAAGTGAAAACAGACTGATCCAAACTGCAAGTTCTACGACGACGACCAAATAGTACAGGGGGCCAAGACCCTTGAGCAATGAAATGGCATCGTAAGGCTCGCCGTTGAAAGCCATGTACAACGACTGAGAGAACAAACTCGAAGCAAACCAAACGAAAATAGCGTACCAAAGAAAGGTGCTCATTGTCATGGGCTTGCCGTTAGTTTCTTCCTGTTCCATGATACTATATCGGCTTCCAAGATATTAAGTCCTTTGTTTCCCTGTTCACAATCTTGCTCCTAAAGTGGCACAACGCGAGGTTTCTTACACCTATGGGGTGCAAACTTTCCGGAAAACGGATTTATTCGGCTTCATTCTGCAACGGTGGGAGGAGGTCTGCCGCACTTGGTTCAATGCGAAGAAGAGCAGCGTGAATAGCTTCAATCCACTCGGGAGCGACTCCCTTTTCGCCACCAACGTCTTCCAATGCAATCCACCATTCTTCGGCTTTTGTTGTGTTCCCAATGAAGAGGTTCAATCGATGAAGAGCAACATAGGCCATTGGATTGAGATGTTCTTCTTCCGCGTCCCACCCTTTCTCGAAGCAGGCAATGGCTCCGTCTTGACCGTCGATCAATCCTCTTTGAAGAGCGACCATGCCGGCCTGACTCCATGCCAATGGTAATCGCCCAATCAAGAGGCCACGAAATACCAACCACGTCTGGCCTCCGCCGAGCACCACAAGCGCAAGGAATCCCGACCACTGTTCAAAGGTGTTTAGATCGTCCCATGTTGTAATCATCAGGCCCCCTACACCTACACAGAACATGAATCCGGAAAATGGAGCGATGAGAACTTCTCTTCGGGTTCGCAAAAGATGGTGAATGCCGACCAACAATCCAAACGAACCTACCAGGGTCAACACGAACAGGTGGCCGATGACGGAAACTGGGCGAGGTGCATATTGGCCAAGTGCGAGGAACGAACCGATTGTGAGGATCGACCAGCCAAATCGTCGCGAGGGGAGAGGGAAGGGTTGACTACGAGACCCGAAGATCAAAATGACCCCGATAAGGATCTCAAAACCGACGAGAATCCAACGGAGGCTGTCCTGTTCTAAGAGCAACATGCTTTGCCTCCGATTAGGGGATTCCACTGTGCTTCTTGACCCTTTGGCTAGGCCTTATGGTAGTCTGACCCGCGAAGAATCTCTGTAGCACGATAGATCTGCTCGATCAAAACCACGCTTGCAAGTTCATGAGGCATCGTCATCAAAGAAAGCGAAAGACGCTCACATGGAGACGAAGGTGCGACGGTCCACCCTTCTGCTGGACCGATCGCTAGATGGATTGTTTCCGAACCAATGTTCCATGCCTTGTATCGTTCTGCAAATTCGATTGAAGGTTCCAGTTTACCTCCTTCATCCATCAAATAAAGTCGCCCGGGCAACTCACAAAGCAATTCGATGTAGGCCTTCGCAGTGAGTTTATTGGAATGAATTTCCACCTTGACGCCGCGGTTCTGGACGCGTTCGGAATACATTTCGAACACCTTGCGAAGGTCTTTTTGTTTCATTAGTCCGTGTAAATGCAGGACCAGGCGAGGCATACCTGAGGCAGGAGGCCATTGTTGATGAACTTACATCCAGAACTTCGATACAGATCTAAGAACATCCACCCGTACCTCGGGGTTCACAACATTGCCGTTTCATTGAAGTTATGTGATTTTCAACAGATGGCGTTAAGCGCTCTTTCAACTTCAGCGAGCCATGGGATGGTGGCCGTTCAAGGGGAAGGGGTCAACGAAACGCCATCGCGTGGATGATCCGTTGCTCAAGGACGCCCGCACTTGGATCTCTGAACTTCGCGATCTCTGTGAAATGAATTTTGAACAACCAGAGGAGGCACGCCGGAGGATACGACATATGCAGGTGGAATGGCATGATGCAATGGAATCTGGCCACCTAAGTGCAGCCAACCGAGAAGGCCTCGAAGCGCGGGCGTTTCGTCTCCTAAGTTGTTCAGATGACGAGTGGATGCGATGGCTTGACGACCTTGATTTTTGGAAATCTGGCTGGAAACCTGCTCCGTCTGGGGATAACGAGGCTTGAAGAAGGGGCGTTCGTAGGCCCAACCATGGGTCAAACCCCAACCCTCCACATGCTCTACACGTGTCCGTTCTGTTGGAAGGTTCGTGGCGTCATTGAACACCTCGGCATGGACGTCGAATACACCAGCGTAAACGGCATGAAGATCAAGAAAGAGGTGTCGTTCGCTGGCGACTGGGGTAAAGTCCCAGTTTTCACCGACGAGAATGGAGAACATTTTGTCGATTCAACGCCCCTCATGAAGCACATTGATATCACCTACAATGGCGGGAAGATGGCTGCCATGGGTGATGCGGCACGCCAACAAAAGTGGCTTGAATGGGCTGATGCAAATGTTTCGAAAGCAACCGTACCAATTCTCTACGGCACACTTGGCGCTGCCCTCAAAACGACAACTCGTATTTCGAAATTGGAAAAGTTCGGCTTCTTTTCAAAGCGACTCTATGCGTGGGCTGGCTTCCCAATTATGTGGGGGATCATCGCTCGTAAGCGTGTGAAAAAGGACGGGCGCAGTCCGAAAAAACTCTGGCATGATTTGCTCACTGAATTCACGGATGAACACGGCCAAGAACCATTCTTTGGAGGAGCTGCTCCTGATTTGGTTGATTTCGCCGTGTTTGGATACACCCGCTCAATCTCCCCCTTCCCTCAGTTTTCACTCTTACAAGACCACGAGAAAGGGATGGCCTGGTACCGCCGGATGGAAAATTCACTCCAATGAGGGATTGGCCTGAGACCTGTGGAAATTTCCGGAATTCGCTTTGAGCCAGTCAGTGCGAGGACCACATTTGTTGGCACAGACAAAGGCGGTTGGATCTATGCAAGTCAACGACCAAGGCATGAAGTTCGTTTGCCCGATTACTACATCATGAATCACCCCCTTTCGATTCGAGAAGCGGCAATGTTTGCTGGTAAAGGCGAGGATGCACAAGACGGGTTGTTCAACGTCGAAGTGGAAGCGCTGAAACAACTGATGAATGCCGGAATTACTGCAGTTGAGCAAGGTGTCAAGGGTCTCGACCCTGCGGTCCAGTGGGAAGTACGCTGCCCTACAGAGGCAGAATGGCGTTGTGCTCAGGAACAGTTCGACCTCGGACTAGGGAAAAAACAGATCGAGGTTCTGGCCGATGCCGTCAACTCAAATTATCGAGGTGCAATGATGGATGGCCGACCTCGCCGATTCGAGGGCCTAGGGCCAATGGCTTTGCACAGGGCAGCAATCGAGACCCATCCAAACAAAGAGGGTATTACGGCCTTGTCAAGCGTGCCGCTTGACCGCCCCATTCAAGGAGTCGTGGCCCGTTTGGTGATCGCTCCAATTCGGCAAGGTGAACCAAAACGTGTGCCTCAATCTGCCGATCTAGCGTCAAACATCCGAATGGAAGTCGTGTGCACTTTCTTGCTTGGCGTCATTCCTTCATTTGCCATTCCAATTCTGAGGGGGATGGGGGATTACGCCTTCACCGGTTGGGCAAATCTCCTGTTCGGCGGCCTGTGTGCCGGGTTTGTTACCGGGGCATTTTGGCGACCTCGGCGGCCAACTGTCACTTGGGATGACGTATGAATCAGGATTCCTTTACAGGGTCGACTAGGCTTTCCCAATAGGGCTCTTGGCGAATCGCATCAGCGGCGCAGATGGCGGCCATATTGACAATGTGGCGAACTCCATCTTGTCGGGCAACCAATTGAACTGGATGGCTCATCCCTTCCAAAATCGGCCCGGTCATTTCAGCATCACCAAGTTCTTCCAATAATTTGTAAGCAATGTTTGCTGCGGCCAAGTTTGGCAAGACCAAGACATTGGCCGCACCTGTGAATTCCATGAACGGGTATTCGCCTTGGACATCGCCATTGAGGGCGGTGTCGGCCTGCATTGGCCCGTCAATGACCAAAGAAGGATCGAGTTCGCGAGCAAATTGAATCGCATCTTCGATGCGTTCTGAGCGTTGGGCCCGACTGCTTCCAAAGTTGGAAAAGGACAGCATAGCAACCACAGGATCTACGCCAAATCTGCGTGCCACCTTCGCAGTTTGTACTGCGATTTCAGCGAGGGTTCGGCTGTCTGGATACACATTGACCGTTGCATCGGCGAGGAAAATGGTCCTGCCTTTGACGTTCATCATGTAGCACCCCACGATGCAATGTGCATCGTCATCGGGCCCAATGAGCTCGAGGGTCGGTCGAAGCACGTCCGCATAATTTCGGCTCACGCCACCAACGAAACCATCCGCATCGCCGTTAGCGACCATTTGACTTGCAAAGTATGGCCGGGACTTCAACAGTCGAGCTGCATCCGCCACCGTCATACCTTTCCGATTGCGACGATCGAGCATTGATTGTGAGTAGATCCCCTTTCTTCGCTCGTCCTTACGAGGGTCGTAGACCTCATAATCAAAGGTCAAACTCAATTCTTCGACCATGCGGTGAATTCTCTTTTCAGGCCCTAGCAGAATAGGATAACAGATCTTTTGATCGACCAGTTGAGCCGCTGCTCGTATGACCATTTCATTATCGCCCTCGGGGAAAACGATCCTCTTTCCGCGGCCACGAACTTGGTTGATGACGTGACGCATGATGGAATACGACTGTCCAAGTCGAGCTTCGAGTTCTTCTCGGTATTGTTTGATGGAAAACTCATCGGGTAGAACGCCAGCAATGCCTTCGTCGACCGCGGCTTGTGCAACTGCGGATGCTTCCCACAGCAACACGCGCCGATCAAATGGTTTTGGAATGATATAATCAGGGCCGTATTGCATGACTGCGCCATCATATGCGGCTGAAATATAATCTGGAACTGGTTCCTTGGCCAACGCTGCAAGTGCCCGTGTAGCGGCCATCTTCATGCCCTGAGTGATGTCACGTGCACGAACATCGAGTGCTCCTCGGAAGATGTAAGGGAAACCAAGCACGTTATTGACTTGGTTCGGATAATCTGAACGCCCCGTAGCGATGATGGCATCGTCCCGTACTTGGAGGATCTCCTCGGGAAGGATCTCGGGCGTTGGGTTGGCTAAGGCGAATACGATTGGTTTTGCCGCCATGCTCGCAATCATTTCCCTGCTTACCAATCCTCCTCTGGAAAGGCCGAGCATGACGTCCGCACCTTCCAAAGCGTCTGCAAGTTGACCCGGCTCCCGTGCGTGTGCGAAGGGTGCTTTGTACTCATTCAATTCACCGGCCTCAAGCCTGGCTTTTGTCACAATGCCCTTGCTGTCAACCATCGAAATGTTCGACCTGGTGACGCCGATGGCAACGTAGTGATTGGCGCACGCGATGGCGCTTGCACCTGCGCCAATGACGACGACTTTGATTTCGTCGAGTTTTTTGTCTTGTAATTCAACAGCATTTAGCAAGGCTGCAGCAGAGATGATGGCGGTACCGTGCTGGTCGTCATGCATCACTGGAATATCGGTTGCTTCTGCAATCCGGCGCTCGATTTCGAAGCACTCCGGTGCTTTGATGTCTTCAAGATTGATGCCGCCGAATGTTTTAGCGATGTTCACCACCGTATCGATGAAGGCTTCAGGATCTTCGGTGTCCACTTCGATATCAAAAACATCGATGTCCGCGAATGTTTTGAGAAGCAAACCTTTGCCTTCCATGACCGGTTTACTGGCCAGAGCACCGATGTTACCAAGTCCAAGGACGGCCGTACCGTTCGAAATAACTGCGACGAGGTTGCCTTTTGAGGTGTATTTGTAGGCATCTTCCGGGCGATCGGCGATTTCTAAACACGGGTAAGCGACTCCGGGCGAATAAGCAAGGCTCAGTTCGTGAGCCGTGCTGTGTGGTTTGGTAGGCACGACCTTGATTTTGCCTCTTGGCTCCGCCTCGTGATACTCGAGCGCTTCTTTTTTGAGCAGCCGCTCTTTTTTCTCACGATTCATGGCAATCGAGTCAAACCAATGTGGTTCGGTGTTTGAGTGTTGTGTGCGTACGGGACAAATAAGGGGGATAACAAGGGCATTGAAACCCAACCGGCGGGGGATTCAAACATGGAATCGGCCGATGATGTTTAGAATAAATCTGAATGAACAAAAACGAACTTGTTCGACAGCAGGCATGAGATTGATGTGCACGAACAAGGGCCGCGTTCAAATACCCCAAAAGGCCCCTTGATTTCCATGAACCATCGAGTTGCTCTATTTCCCACCGGCGCCGCCGGCAAAAGGGCCCTTATGTTGGTCGCCATTATGCTGTGTTCATCGGTTGCTCCAATCATGATGGTCCCCGGTGTTTCAGCACACGAATCAGCGAACGACACCGTATGGCCAAAGACTGGCAGCAACGATACTGGTTGGGTTCAATTGGATGCTCTTGGAGCTAACCCCGACACTGGCGCTCAAGCATCTGCGGATTGGACGCTTGAATTCGCCCCTGGTGCAGATCTCTCCAATGTGTCGTTTCAAGTTCGCGTGAACGGCAGCGACGGTTTGATGATCGAAGAACCAATGTTGCTGGCCAACGACATTGGCGTGAACCTGCTTGACTGGAGAGGGCTCGGAACTTTTGGTGCAGAGGACTCATTCGCCGGTACCAATCCATACGACGGACGCATGGCACCCAACAGCGATTCGGGAGCAACATGGACGTTGCCTTCGGATGCCGTCATCACCGACCTGGTGATTGAAGCCTTGGCCCCCGTTGACCCTGCTGTCTCTTTTGAGCCGATTTCGTTGGACATTGGAGCAACGGCTGTTCATCCTGATGACGGGCGCATGTACCTCGCAATTCTCGATGATGTGTTGCTGCTCGATTACAACAACGACCCTCCAATCATCGACATGCTTGAATTTGAAAGCGATGTTCTTGACATGGAAATCGATACTACAAACAACCTCATTCATTTCCTCACCGCCGAAGATGGCTTCAGTGCAATTTCTCTTATCGATTCCAGTGCCCAGGTTGTCTTACCGGACTCTGAAGATCCAGAATTCGTGAGCATGGATCAATTCGCCGTCACAAGCGGCGGTGTATTCGCTGCTGGCACCAGCGGTTTGTTCACTTGGAACGCCGGAGTTTGGAACGAAGTGGATGCCCTCGGCGGCGCCCCGGTCCTCGGTATGCTCGAAGTGGATAACGTCCTCTACGTTTCAACCGATGGCGATGGAATCATGCGCTACTCGATTGCAAATGGCGTCATGTTATCGGATTGGTCCACGGCGAACTCGCTTCATTCCGATGCAGTAACAACGATGCTTGTATCGGGCAATCAACTGCTCTTAGCATCCGAAGATGCCGGGCTCGCCCGCTACGACTGGAGCTCTGGCTTTTGGTTGTCCACTTGGAACAGTGGGAACTGGCTTGCAAGCAACGACGTTGTCGGCCTTGCCCGTTCGGCAAACACGCTCTACATCCTCAATGGTGATTCGCTTCACACCTACAACACAGCAAGCAACGTCTTTTCTGGGTCTCAAACTATCGATGCCTTTGGCCTTGCAGGCGATGGTCAGGATTTGATTCTGTGGCCAAATTCTGGTGCTCGCTCGCCCGGGTCGGAATTGATTCTCGTCAGCGATGGCTATGGGGCATTGGTCGAATTGACCCCCGGCTCCACGCCACTCAACACCGGCACCCTCTTGCTTGGAAGCGGGCCAACATCTGGCCAAATGATCGATGCAACTCAACTCGATGGAGTGTTGTTTGTCGCTACGGACGATCAATACCTGAACCGGTTTGATACGCAAGCCTCTCGCTGGATTGAACCTATATTCATCGGCGCCGACCTCAACAGACTGAGCAACGATGGAAACCACGTCTACATTGCCGCAGACAACGGGGCTCACCAAATGCACGCCAATGGAACTGTGCTCCAAACTTGGGACACGACAAACACGGCGCTCTCAAGCAGCGAAGTGACCGTCGTCCAATCGGACGGCTCAACCTTGGTTGTGCTCAACGAATTTTATGGAGAATTCCTTGCCATTAACCTCACTGGGGCGCTGCCCGTTGTCTATGAAAGCCTGACCTTGGACAGCGGTTCTGTAACCGATGCCGCAATTCATGCAGAGGTTGCTTATGTCGGCACGCAAAACGATGGTCTGCTCCGATATGACATCGCTAACGACTCCTGGCTCACGCCCTGGATTTCGACTGGCGTCAATGGGGCAAACGAGGTACCAGTGGCGGTTATTGGTGACATCCTATACTTCGGAATCCCCGGGTATGGAGTTGCACGGAAAGATTTGTCCACTGGCGAATTGATGATACCGCTGACCACCCCTGGCAACTCGCCTGGCCAAGGTGCTGCAACGAGTTCCCTGCCCAGTGACAACATCTACGCTCTCGAATCCGACGGTTTTAACCTCTACATCGGAACACAACAAGGTGCAAGCCGATGGAACGGAAACCAAATGACGACGTTCGGCCAAGGTTCCTCTTGGGACACACGCCCTCAACAATTTTATGACTTCGTAGTCATTTCTAGCATCTCTGGTGGCAGCCTCTACGCTGGCACCAACATCGGCGTATGCAAGTACAGCATTGCTACTTTGGGAATCAGCGAATGCCTCAACGTATACGACGGCATGCCGAACTGGGCAACCTACTCGGTTGGGGCTGGCATCTCAAACTCATACCTCTTCGGAGGAACGAATTCTGGCGTTGGCATCATCACCACTTCGCCCTTTGAAGTGGTCGGTGAGTGGACCGCTGGAGAGCAAACAAACAATGCACCCGTTGTCGTGGTCGGCGATGTTGCGTTTATCGCCCTTGACGGCATCGGCATCGCACGGTATGACATCCCCAACGATGAATGGCTTACGCTGTGGACCGATGACAATTTCCTCGACAACGGCAATGAAGATGCAACTGCACTTTCCGTTGACATCAATCCAAATTACATCTGGATTGGAGGCGCCGACGGATTCCAATTGCTCAATGCTACGACAGGGGCCGAAGTGTACGACATCGAAAAATCAAGCAGCTTGTTTGCTGGAAACGGCGACCCTCTTGATATGATCCTCAAAGGGAACATCATGTATTACCACGACGGAGCCAGCAGCGACAATCTGTATCGCTTCGACGCCCAAAATTTCACAGCCCTTTCTGCTCTTGATGCAGGCGCACAAATTGGTCAGAACAACGGCGATGTCAATGGAATGGGTCTCATTGGCGACATCATCATGATCAGCGTTGCTTCTCAGAATTGGTGGGAAGTCGACGGTTCCGGTGGCATCGCACAATTCAACACCACCAACGGCTCTTGGGGCACAAACATCCTTCCAATTGGTCAAGTGGATCGCGTAACCGCATACCAATCCTCAACTGGCAACATGTGGGTCTCGTGGGGTGAAAACTCCCTTGAATACATGGATGGAAATGGCACCGAACTCGGCTCTTGGGGTGAAGATGATCTTGAGTTCCCTATTAGGGAAATCATTGAATTCGATGGTGAAGTGCTCTTCGCTACAGAAGACGGTGTCGCTCGCTATGACGAGGCGGCGGGGCAATGGCTCAGCACATGGACTGAAGGCTCTGGACTCCCTAACAACGCTGGTGAACAAATTTACGAATTGTGGACAGATGGTACCAATCTTGTCGTGGGCGGCGGTGAAGTCAATGGCTTTGGACAGTTTAGAAACGGTGCGATTTCTCACTGGGATGGAACAACCTGGAACGATTACTCAACGGGTCAAAACGGCATTCCAAACGGTTATCCAATAACCATGACAGAATGCGCTGGACTCCTGCACATTGGAATTTATGCCAATAATGGCGGTGTCGCACGCTTCGATATGGCCAACGACTCATTCCTTGGCACCTTCACGACAAGCGACTGGAATGACAACTACGGTGAAGTTTCAGGGGTTGCTTGTGATGGAACAGATACGCTGTATGTCTCATTTTATGACGATCAAGCAGATGTTAAGAAATACAGTTACCCCAGCAGTTCCTGGCTGAATCCTATCACGACGGTCAACAACAATTTGCCAAGCGATCGAGTTTGGTGGGATGCGATTGACTACGCCAATGGCATGCTCGTCCTCGGGCACGGCATCGGCACATCAGGCGACAATGTCATCGGCGGCGGCTACAGTGCTGTCGCGACTTCAGGCTCTTCGACTGCACAAGTCAATTTCAACGGTCAAGGGTCCTCTGTTACATCTTTCCAATGGCTTGGAAGTGAATGGCTCATCGGCCAAGCCGGTGGTTCTTCTGGCTACAGCCATGTCGACACGATCAGTTCACTAGGCCAAAACACGCTCCTCGATTTCCCTGGCCTTGTCAGCGGTCAAGTCACGACCATGGCTGGAAACTCGACGCATCTCTGGGTTGCAACTGAAGGGGCAAGTCAAGGCTTCGGGCAAAACGGTGCCTCCGCTGGTGCTGGCCTGCTGCAGGGCGAACGCCAAGCAGACGGTACGATTGAATGGCAACAAGGTTGGACAATGACGGCGAACAGTGTTGCCAAGGATATGGAACTCATCGGTACCGATCTTTACATCACAACCACGCCAACTGGGTTGTACAAACTCGACACCCTCAACGGTATGGTGATGCGACTTAATGGTGGACTCCACTCAAACATGGATGGTTTATTCTTAGACGGAAATACGCTCGTCATTGGTCTACAAGGAAGTTCTGGTTCAGCTGCTGGAGTACAACTCTACAACCTTACCACTGGATTTGGAAATGGTAGACTTCTCGCGGGGCTTCCATCCAACTCAATCAATGCCTTTACAGAGTCAAGTACAACCCTCTACATCGCAACTAATGGCGGCGTTGGTCGATGGGATTACAGCGCTTCAGATTGGATCAATCCGTTGACAACAAGCGATGGCTTACCGATCAATGTCGTTGAGGACATACAGATGATTGGTACAGATTTGTGGATGGCAACCGCTGCAGGCACCGTCAAGATGGACACGCTCACCAACGCGACCACATTGTATTCAAGCGGCACCGGATTGATGGCAACCTCAGCACAATCCCTGACAACGACCACTGTGACCACCACCGACAACACTGGCACAACAACCACGGTAACAACACTCTACATCGGCCATGACGGTGCCGGGGCTGAACGCCCAGGAGTCACGGCCGTGGAGACATCTTCAGGAGCTATTGAATGGCACAAATTCGATCAGTTGCCTTCCAATACCATCGATGCACTCGCATCTGACTGGTGGGGGCTGCACATTGCTACAGACGTTGGCCCAATGACGCATTACAACGGTCAATTGGACCAGTTTGAAGATGGCGTACCTTCCTACCAGGTTGCTGGGTGGCCGGTGCAAAAAATGGTCAGCAATGGTGATCATGTTCTCGTCATCGGGCAAAATGGAGCCTCCATATTGAGTGCCCGCACACCGACTCACGCCACAATCAAGATATTCCAGCAAACCGATCTTACAGGTGGTACAATCTCTGCTGACGCAATTTGGTTGACTACGGGCGACATAGGATTGTTCGGCTTTGAAAATAACGCACAATACGCAGACATGGACCGGTTTACGCTCCGGAAAGCAAACCCGCTGAATGTCGGCTTCAATCTAGAATCGCTTGACATCAGTGAAATGACACACCCCGGTATGGCCATTCAACTTGCAAATCTATCCAACACAGTAGCCCTCGATCCGACAATGGGGGTTGCTGGCACCAATGGCATCCTCTTCCAAACGGTACCCCTGGCCTTTACCTCCCCCGTTGGCTACGCAGCCACTTGGGCAAAGTCGGTCAGCCTCAAGTACAACGCTACGATTGAACTCAACAACAACCCGGATTTTGAAACCACCATGCAAATGGCTGTGGATAATGGTGTCATCGTCAATGGGACTCAATTTGTTCAGTTGACCCTCCGCTCTCCTGCAAACGGTTCGATGCATGTGCGCCTCGTCTATGATTATGTCAAGACTGAGACGCCAATTGCGCTCACTGATTTGGTCGATCGACCAGACGATGGTGGTGGAGCGCTCATGGCCGATTGGACCCTTGTTCACGACGATGACTTTGCTCGATATCTCGTCTATGTCAATGAAGGACCTGTGTGGCGCTTGGATGGCACCATCGATGCGGATTATCTGAGCACTCGAACTGTCGATAAGGCCGTCTCTTTGCACAGCAGACTTTCCAGTGAAGTCACCACTGCAAACGGTGTACCACTCATCGACGGGGTGGAATATTATGCGGTTGTGGTTGTCGAATACGATGATGGGCGTTTAGGCATTCCTTCGCCAGTGCTTGGCCCAGCCTCGCCGAGCGACGAAGTACCTCTCCCACCAATATGGGCCACCGCTGGACCGCATGAAGGCGGAGAAGATGGTGATCTCGATGTGGAGTGGGCACGATGCACAAGTCTCGATTTGCTTCAAACCAACATTTACGCCTCAACCCAACCAATGACCGATGTGCTCGGGCTATCACCTGAATCTGAAGTCATGAAGATGGAAGGCAATTCAACCGTGCTCTCCCTTTCTCCAGGCCAACCCTACTGGCTTGGACTCACTTGTGTCGACGAAGCCGGACAGGAGGACATGATGAACCCGTTGATCGTTGGGCCATTTGTTCCAACTGGAGGTCTCAATGACAACACTGCTCCTCCGAAGATGGAAAACGTCCAAGCGATTGACACACCGGATGACGACGGTGGAAGAATCACCGTTTCATGGGATGAAAACCCTGCTGAAGACTGTACGTTCTATGTGATTTACATGCTCGAATGGCTGAACGCAGATGCTTCCCTCCCAGCAACAACATCCATCGAGAACGGGGACTTTACCGAAGCAAAAATCGTTGATGACTGCACAGAAACTTCGGTCACCGTCACAAGCATGGATGGTGTTGCCCTTCAAGATGGACAAATGTACTATGTTGGCATCGTTGCGTTCGATGACTGGTTGAATGCAAATTTGGAGGATGTTGATTTCGTCAGCGTAATTCCGTTGCGCAACACGGCTGGCAGTGGCACAACACCCGATCGAATTGCAACCGTTCAAGCCTTTGACCATCCCAACGACGATGGTACATCCATCGATGTGTTGTGGTCCATTTCTGATGCAGATGATTTCTCTCACTACACCGTTTGGGTTGCCGACCAGCCACTGCAAGACCTTTCTGTGGCATGGGCTGCCTTTGGTGAAGACCCTGCCCGTTGTGGCTGTCTGAAAATCAACAAGCAATGGGTGGATGAATCGTTTAATCCAATCGAAATCACAATCTCAACCGCATTGTACAGCGGCACAGGTGGCATGATGGACTTGTCCACAGCAACCCCTGACTTGATCCGGCCTGATGTTGAACTCTATGTCGTGGTCACCGTTCACGACCTTGCAGGAAACGTGCACCTTACCGACCTTGTTCAGGCAACAGTTACTCCGATTGATAACGAACAGGATGTCGAACCTCCTGCCCGCCTCGAAACAATTGAACTGTTCGACCGCCCAGCGGATGACGGAAGCGCTCTCCTCCTTGACTTTGATTTGAGTGATGCCAGCGACGTGGGCTCTTACGAAGTCTATGCGGCAACCTGGTCGTTCACCAGCGTTGGTGTTGGCACCCTTGGTCCAAGCACACCAATTGCTACGCTTGACCGCTCACCAGAACTGCCACTCACCATCGATTTGGTCGCTGGTGATACCCCAGTCATTCCTGGACAAGAAATCTGGGCTGTTGTCGTGGTAAGAGATACCTCAGGAAACGCTCTGACCAGCGATCTGGTATCGGCCTCGGCACAATCTGTTGACGATGGAGTGGACGCCCTGGGAGATTACCTACCAGATGTTGGTGGTATTGCTCTGTCCTGGGTTGATGAAACGAACATCCTCGTCACGTGGACCCTATCAAGCGATGAATCCGTACAAAGTTATGTCGTTTACATCGCCGAGGAAGAATTCTCAACAACCCTTGAAGCAACGTGGTTGGCTGATGTTCAATCCTCCAATTCATTCCTCATCACCGCTGAAACATACCCCGAACTCACAAATGCAAGCGCGTGGTATGTTGGGGTCACTCTTCAGGATGACCTGTTTGAGAAGCAGGCCCTCAAGCCCCTAATGCTGGATGCGTTCCAAGCGAACAACAACCAGGGTGGCGATGGAACCGATTCAAATGACGGCACCGACTTCTCTTCGTTATTGACAACTCCAAACTTGTTGGCAGCTGGCTTATTCTTCACTGCAATCATATTGTTCATCGCAGTTGTTCGGACACGAGGGAACCAGCGCAGCCGGTCGAAATCTTGGGAACTTCAAGAGGCAACTTGGGGCATTCAAGACGACCAAGGTTGGGGCGACTCAACCCCCGCCTCCAGCCCTCCTGTCGCACCGCCAACGCAACCTGCACCTGCTGCACCCGCAGCAAACATGTACGCCCCAGAACAACAGGACATCTACGGCCGACCAGCTTACCAAGCAAGTCAACCAGTTATGCAACCTGCTCAAAACAACGACCTTCTAAGCGATCTTGGCGCCGCCCCGAGCAAGCCCGCTAACACGATTGACACTTCGTTCTTGGACGATCTTCTTTGAGGATGCACGATGACTGAACCATTGTCTCAGAACCCACGAGACAGTGTGTTCACCACTGTAGTTTGGGACCATGGAGAGCACCTTGCCGATCTTGATGCCCATTTGCATCGCATGGAAGAACACGCACGGCGCTTACGAATTGCATGGCCTGATAATATGCGGAGCGAGATCGAACGTGTTTGGAAAGAAACAATCGAACCAAAAGAAGTCCCTGGGACAATGTCACCACGGGGGTTGATTCGAATTGAATGGTCGAGAATAGGAGAGTTGTCCATTGAACCAAGAGAAGTTTCATTTCGAAATGAAGGAGTTGAAGCAATCACACTCCCCGCTCCACGATGGTCACCAAGAATTAACGGAACTAAGCACGGGGATTGGGAACCTTATGTTGAAGCGATGAAAGAAGCGGATTCAAAGGGTGCTGATTTGGCCTTATTGGTCCATAATTTCGCAATTGTTGATGCCGACCGAGCAACGCCATTGGTGTTCGATGAAGATGGAACGGCTTGGATTTCCGAGGCGACAGAGGGCGGTGTTGAAAGCGTGACCGTTGACGTGTTGATTCCACTTTTGCACGCTGAAGGGATTCCAGTGAACCGAGGCAGATTGAACGAACGTCTTGTCGCACGGGCTTTGGAAATGAGTGCAATTGGTAGTGGTATTGGCGCAGCCAGAATCGAAGCGATCGATGGCGAACCGATTGGCAGCGAGAATGGTTTGACAGAAAAGTGTCAATCATTGTTGTCCCAACATTATCAAAACAAGAACACTTGGAGTCATGTGGGGGCGTGACCATCGAAGACCACACGCTCACACTCATGCACCACTTGAATGATGTCGGTTTGATTGGCCCTAAGGCAATCAAATACGGAGGTCCGGATGAACTGGTGCTTCTTTCTGGTGGGCCGGCATCGCATCTGTCAAGGCATTCTCTTCTGTGCGGTCCATCCCGAAGGCGATTGGTGGTGCGCCAACCTAAAATTGAGGCCGCACCAACTCATCGCCCAAGTAAAGGAGAGATTCATCTCGCGAATCAAACCAAACAATTGGTCGGCCATATTGAGGAATGGAAACATGGATGTTGGTACCATGCCACGTCTATTTTTGCCGAAAATCTAGCAGAACTCATGAAGAAATTGAAGCCCTTTTCCGAACCAACCACGTTCGAAGGGCAACTGAAACAAGAGATCCCACGCCATCCATTTTGGGCAGGTGCATTGGCGTATGACTTGGTCCAATGGACCCAACCGTTGGCCCTTCAGCACCCGCCGCAACAAGACGAGATTCTCTGTATTCTGCTGTTCGTTGAACGATTTGTCTGTGAAGAGAAAGCAACTGGAATGATTCAGGCTTATGCCCTTGAAGGCGATGAATGGGCCGACGAAGTGCTCAAGCACACAGGAAAACGCCCGAGTCTCGTGGGGCCACTGGCCATCAACCCACATCCAGAAACTTCCAGCATGGACGATCAAGAACATAGAGTTGGGATTGAAACTATTCGAGAGAGCATCGCTGCAGGTCAAATGTATCAAGTCAACCTCGGGCGGTGGTGGGAAGGGAAGCTCAATGAGCATCCAAGAACCATCTTTGAACGGCTCGCTCACAACAATCCCGCGCCATTTTCAGCCTACCTTCAGTGTGAAGATCTTGGCCTTTCTTTGGTCAGTTCTTCCCCCGAGTCACTGCTTCAGTGCGATGGGCGGCTTTTGAGCACCGCCCCAATCAAAGGAACTCGCCCTCGTGGTGCGACGCCTGAGCAAGAAGTCGCTTTGCGAAATGAGATGCTTAACGATGAAAAGGAACGAGCAGAACACAGAATGCTTGTCGATCTCATGCGCAATGATTTGGGCGCAGTATGTCAGATCGGAGGGGTAGAAATCACTCGGTTTGACGTAGAGGCCTATGCAAATGTGCAGCACCTTGTTACACAGGTTGTTGGGGAATTGACGCAAGAAATGACCCTTTCAGATGCACTCCAATCTGTGTTCCCAGGCGGGAGCATCACCGGCTGTCCACGGACTGTCGTTTGTGCAACCATTGACGAGTTAGAGAAGCGCCCGCGGTCGTTTTGGACCGGCTCCATTGGTTGGTTTGACCCGTTTTCCGGTGCTGGCGCTTGGAACATTCTCATTCGAACCCTCATCGCAACAAGAACCCGCAAGCAATGGCATGGTGCTATCGCTGCTGGCGGTGGCATCACCATCGGTTCAGCAGCCGAAGCTGAAGTTGAGGAAGCGAAATGGAAGGCGGCTGCATTACGAAAGGCGTGCGGCTGGAACACGGATGAAGACGCCCCGTTACCCAAAGGTCGCCTCGAAACCCACAACCTAGCGCTCGAACCAGCTCCCACTTTTGTTGCCGAAGGAGCCGTCGTTCCCGATGCTCCGAACCTCGAATTGGAGGGTTGCGTTGTTCTTATTGACAACCTGGATTCTTTCACTCAAAACATCGCTCATGCTGTCGCCGGATTAGGCCACACCGTGGTCGTTCACCAAGCACGAACAAGCAACGAAGATCGAACGCCTGTCGGTCAAGTGTTCCAATCGATGCTCGAACGGCTTCATCCAACCCACATCATTCTGGGTCCAGGGCCGGGAAGGCCAAGCGATTCACCTCTGAGCATGGAGGTTGCCAATCGTGCGGCAAGTGGTGGCGTTGGTATTCCAATTTTGGGTGTTTGCCTCGGGCACCAAGCGCTCGGTGTTGCCGCTGGCATGGATTTGATTCAAACGCCATCTGGACCGGTTCACGGCTCGCCAAAACTTGTGACTCATCAGGAAAAGTTCCTGTTTGAAGGCCTCAAATCACCCCATCCTTTCACATTGTACAATTCACTCATCCTCCGGCGAAATGGTGGACATTCGATTCAAGAGATTGCCCATCGAGAGGGAACTGAGGACATCATGGCGATCATGATTCCTGAAGCGAAGGCGTATGGTGTTCAATTCCACCCTGAGTCTGTTGGCTCCCCCGAGGGTGTGCAGGTCCTCGCTAATTTCCTCAAGATAGAAGCGGATGCTTGAAGAATCGGGAGCAGTTGGAAGAGATTGAGGGAACACTATGCCAACCTGCCGTCATTGTTCAAGCACGTACCCACGTGAACAATTCATACACGGAAACGGACCAATGACGCAAGTCTGTGTCCGATGTGCTGTTGACAAGGGGCTCGTGTCAAAAGACGACGCTGTAAACATGTACGACAGTGGTCTGGGGAGCGCACGCTTGCAAGTTCTCGCTCGACGGTACAGCATATTCCTTTACATCCCTCTGCTTTGGACGCTCTGGATCATGGTCATCAAGGACGTTCAACCGTGGGGGTTGTACTTCCTGTTGGTTTTGCTTGCACTCACACTTCTCACTCCTGTTTGGTTCATCTACCGTGGTGGCCAATACTCTGGCGATCTGGCTCGTTTGACACCTGCATATGACCGACCAGAAGGCCACTGATCACGATTTTGCGTGTATTTTCAACACGTCGCCATCTTGGAGTTCGTGGTCTGAACCGACAACACGCCGGCTTCGCCCATCAACGCCACGGATGAAGCCGTCACCCAAATCGCTGTGGACCTTGTAAGCAAGCGCCTTGGCCTGTATGCCGGCTGGAACCACAAGAGCGTCGGGAAGCACCTTGCCATCACCATCAGTCCAGCGGTTTTCATCTTGGACAGGATAGACGACGATATGGTCCAGTTCATCGAAGAGAACCGTGTCAAGCACTGTGGCAACCCCTGTGCCCAGATTAGTTTCCAACCGTTCCCTCATATGATCAAGTGCCTTCATCTGAGCTTCGTTCAACTTCGATGCATCGTTGAACTCGAAACCATGTTCTCCAGGCACGTAAGCAATCAAATTCGCCCCAGAAGCTCGGCGCAAGCCAAGTTCGACGTCTGCCATGCACGGTATGATTACACCATTCGCCTTGACGCCATCCAAAACCGATGCTGGTGCGACATCGAACTTATTGGCTGCAATATGGATTGGGAACAAAGCGGTTCTCAAATGAACCGCAAGAGCGGCAATGACTGTTGCGTCCCAATCCCATGGCGAACCAAGTTCGGGTTGTTCAATCCGGAAGGCTTCGTAAGCGGTGGAAACCGAAAGAAGATGAGCACCAAGCCCGGTCAAACGCTCATGTATGAATGAGACCAGGCCCTTGTCGCCTTCTGCTTGGACCCTCCGAACGCCGCGTGACCAGCCTTCTAGAAGGAGTCCTGCAATCCAAGCATCGAGTTCTCGGCCCAGGAACTCAATTTCTTCATTCACCCTTGAACGAGCTGTTTCGGCGGATTGATTCAAGCCCTGTGGATTGCCTTCGAGATCTGTGCTCCCTGCGGCATCCACAACCTGAATGAGGGCATTGCAATTCGCTAAATCAGCAAGAAAGGCGTTGCCTCTACCGCGCCCTTCGCTGGCCCCGGGAACCAAACCTGCAATATCGACCAGGAAGCATGGAACCAAACGACGATGGCCGATACAGGAACCGGTCCGCGGTTCACACAAACTGCCTTCCCTCGGGTCGTCGTCTCGGGTCGGTTCAAGTCGACCCTCTGCTTCCATCTTTTCCCTGATGTCCTTGCAAGGGCATTGTAGGCGAGCGGCAACGAAAGCGACGCCAACATTCGGTTCAATGGTACAGAATGGGTAATTTGCAATATCGACTTTGGCCAATGTTGCGGCACTGAAAAAAGTTGATTTACCCACATTTGGTTTGCCAACAAGGCCAATTCGCACCTTGTTCACATCCCGCCTTTGTCTCACTCTTCTTCAGAGGAGCCTTGCATGGTTCGAATTTGGCTCAACGCAATATCGAGTTCCGGTAGGTTGATTTTCCCATCGCCATCAAGGTCCATTGCTTCGATAAGAGCGCCCATTTCCCACGGCGGGAGGGTTGCGATTTCTGCATTCTTGAGAGCCCTCTGGAATTCGAAACCATCAATGGTTCCTGAGTCATCAAGGTCGATCGACTGGAAGAACTTGAAGATGGTTTGATCTGAATTGCTGAGGTAGTCTGCAAGCATAACGAGTTCTTCCGCTGGTGCTGAGGGGTCTTCGGGGAACTCAGTCACTTCCTCGTTGTGCAAATGGGCACCTACTGCAATAATAGTGGCCCCAGTTTCTTCTTCACTGTGGCCAATATTGAGTTGAGTGTCAACACCAACACCTCGGCCAAGGAGGGTTCGGATTGTGGTGGTGCCTTCAGCAAGAGTGTAGGTGCTAATATCGCTGACTGCGATTGTTTCGTTGGCATCAGCGTTGCCACGTGTGCCGGTTCGAATCAGAACTTGAGTGGCCATGATGGCCGCAATGGCGCAAAGGTAGAACATTGCCGAGGCTACCAAAAGGAAGCCACCGGAGGAAGCGACTGCGTCTTCAACACCAGAATTTGCTACGGCTTGATCGGTGAAGTCGCCCATCAGACGAATGATGGTCGAAGAAAGACCGCCCACGATTGTAAACCAAACAGCGAGTTGTGCATTTGATGGATTCGCCAATTGCTTTCGAGCGGCCAATGGATACGCGGTGAACACGCTTGCAAGCATCATCAAACCGCCAACTGTGTACATGAATCCTTGATCCACAGTTTCGGCCATTGTGCCAAGATTGCCAAGGCCAACGAAGACGTCCATGCTGGTGAAGTAGCCGCCGACTGCATAGAGCGGGAGCAGAAGCATAGCACCGGTAGCGGCAAACGCGCCCGGGCTCTTCAGAATCGCTGCAGCGTTGGATTTTGCAGTGATTAAGAGGTTGAAGCAACCTGCGAAAATTGGCAGCAAACCAAGGGTGAGCAAAATTGCCCCAACATTTTGCAACAATTCAGCACTGCTCGCTGCAGTCATGTAGAATGGCGGGACGGTCACGAACAGGAGCAGAAGGCTGACCTTGAACATGGACTCGGACCAAACCGGAGTGCCTGTGGTGAACGGGATGATGTGGTAAGCAAGACCAAAGATGAGGGCAAGAGGGACCCAACCGGTGAGGACGTGCTCTGCCATCCAAACGGTCTGGGTTGAGCCTGCTAATTCACCAATGAAAGCCATCAAGCCGCCCAAAATCTTGGCAACAAGTGCAAGCACGAGGAACCAGGTGGTCGGAGAAATGTTGTCAGAAGAGCGGTTAGCGACCGTGATGAGGACGTTGATCAGGATCGCAGCGTGAAGCAGAGAGCCAACCACGAGTGCGGAGACATTGGTCACATTGTCGATGATGCCCGCTTCATTGTCCAACGAAACGAAGGAAAGGAGCACGGGTAGAATGAGGTAAGCTGCGGTTGAAGCAGTTAACAAAAGCGCAACCATTGAAGCACTCTTTTCACTTGCCAATCGCCCCTTAGCAGTTCGAGAAACAGCAACAAGGGCGCCGCCAACCAGCATGTAGTTGAGAGCGGTCATGAAGAAGACGTTGGTGTAGTCGGTGAGCATTGAACCGTCGTCGTACGACCATCCGATGCTTGCTAGAGAATCCAAAGCACTTCCATCATAACTGTGCCAGAGGCCAAGGAATGCTGAAATTGTTGCAAGAATAAACCACACTAATCCGAAACGGATCCAAGTTTTGCTCCCGCTACCTGCTTCATCGCTGAACAGGTCAATAATGCCTGCAGGGGCTTTGTTGAGGAGGAACATGCCAATTTGTTGGAGGGGGGCACTCATGCCGCCAATGCCTTTGACGAGGTAGTTCGCGGTGAAGAAAAGGGCTGCGACCAAAAGGCCGGATGTAATGAAGACTGTTTCCATGCATCACACCTCCTAATCGACAATAACCTCAGTCAGAAGCGATGCCACAACAGCACCCAGGCCAATGAGAAGCCCGATGAGGTAGTACCAAATTCCACTGCCACCCAGATTTCCAATCAAGGGGACAAGTTCGCCAAGCAACGGGATGTTGTCCCAGCCAAAGACGTTTGAGAACAAAGCGAGCAATCCAATCACGCCAACTGCGAGGAGGGTCAAAAGAATACGACTGGAAGCCGGTTCACCGGTTCCAACGGTTACATCTGGAAGACTGGTTGTGTTTGTCATGAGGTTCACCCGAACATGACCCCATAGGGGTCATTCCGCCCACTCGTACAGCGGTCATAAAGATTGACTCCCTCCAAAGAGGGATAAGACGGATTGCTGGGAGCCAATCAAGGAGCCCGAAGAGCATCCAATGTATTGCCGCGACGGGGCTTTGAGATTCCTAATGGAGTTGGGAGTGCATGCTCCAATGCCACCTCTTCGGCCCACGCCTTTTGGCAGGTGCACTCTAGGCCGTTGAATTCTTCCAAATCACCCGAGACTGCATACCGTTCGATGGCGGCAACGACTTCGGCATCACAAGTCCCGCAGTTGTGAGCCCCTCGCACACGCCCGCCTGCAGTAGGATGAACGATCAGTCGACTGATTTGACCGGCGCCTCCGTTGCCGGTGTTTTGGGGGTGGATGGTCGGGTGCGCTTGGCGAATCATTTCCACAAGGGACCAAAGCCATGGTGGGCGATATTCGTTGTGACGATGGAGACGATCGATGATGGTCCCACGCTGGATATTCATTGGGTTCACTGAAATTTCATCGCTCTTTTCCGCAACTGCTTCAATCCATTTCACGCCGTGGAGCAAAGCGTCTGCTTCATTCATGAATGGTGGTTTGAACATAAGGTAGGTCTTCACACGGACGTTGAACTTCCTTAGGTTTTCAACAGCACGATCCCACGACTTTGTGGTGAATCCCTTGTTGACGTGAAAACGGAGCACTTCATCATCGTAGGCTTCCAGACCAATAGCAACTGCGAAGCTGGTGTTGATCGATGTTGCCCAAGCCAATTTTTCTTCAGTGAGTTGTTCACATCGAGATTCGACAATCAATTCCTTGCCAAGTTCATGGCAATCTCGCAGCACGGTCTCTTGGAAAGGAACCGGTATTTCACGATCTTCAAGCAGTGAACCGCTGGTGTAGACCTTGACCATAGCATGATCTTTGAAATCGTCGAATTTGGATTTCGCATAAGCCCACTGAGCGTGTAAGTCTTCATTGGTCACATCGTCTCGAGTGTCGTTGAAATACCCACAAAAGGTACATCCACTCGACCACCACCAATGGCATCCTTTGGTGCGAAGAATGACTGTAACTGCGCTGCATGGTGTGCCGTCAGATAGCGTTTCAGGCGTATAGTAAACCGTTGCGGGTTCGCTCGCATCCCAAGATTGCTGCTTTGCTTTCGCCCACGGCGTGTTGGCCGGGGCTTTCACCAAATCGTGAATCCGGGCGCCCTTGTTGCCTTCACCAACAAGTGTGAGTGATTTCTGCTTCGACATCGTTGCCCCCCTTGGTTGTCTGGCTGGCCGTTGCGGTTTCAATCCACCGACGCGTGTTGAGCAATTGGTTGGAACAAAATGGTGCTTCCTGCTTGAACGAACTGGCCCTTAGGGTGCTTCGCATTTTCCATTTCTGCCGACACAAGTTCGGTCGTGAAAAGGTTGGCTGGCACCCTCATATCGACCCGAGATCCAAGACGAATCATTCCGTACCTTTGCCCACGTCGCATGGGCTCTCCAATCCCGGACCAGGGCACAATTGTTCGCGCAAGGGCCCCTGAAATTTGAGTCACCTCTATGCGAAGGTCTTCTTCGCTCGTGAACACCGTTCTGACGCGTTCATTGAACTCGCTTTCTTTCTTGAAGGCTGCACGGAAGGGGCCGCGCTTGAGTCCCTTTCCGGTTCGATGCTCCATTCGTTCAATGGTTGCTGCCATTGGTGATCGATTGACGTGAACGTCGAGAGGGGACATGAAGATGGCGATTCGCACCACATCATCTGGATGCTCCTCTCCTTTGGGCACCTCCTCATAGCGTTGTTCAGTTTCGAACTTCAGTGGATCTATGCAAGGAACTGGCAACCAATCGCCGGTGAGGTCATCGTGCTCAAGCCCTCCTTGTTCAGCCTCTTTCTTTGATGGTCGGCGACCTGTTGCTCGTTCGCGTCGGATGAACATGATGTGTCCATCCGCCGGGGAAACCAAAACACCTGGCGTTTTTGGAATGGGGCGGTCAGGGTCCCGCCAAAAATTGACAAAGAACGCTGAAGCCATGAGGCAAAGGATGCCAAAAAGAGGGATGAGGCCGCTCAAAGGGTCGATGAGGGTGCCAACGATGAGGGAACTCACACCCATCATGAAAGGGATCAAAACTGGCGCATGGCCGCCATGGGCCAGCCCTGACATGGTGATGCCTCACTCAGCCCAGGGGTCGTCGCCATTGGCCCAGTCAGATGGTGCTTCCTCTGCAGGTGCAGCGGCTTCATCTTCTGCAGGCGCTTCTTCAGCAGCCTCAGGTGCGTCTTCTGCAGCCGCACCGACGTTACTGTTGTTGAGGGTCCCGTCGTCAAGAAGGTCTTCTACGGCGTTGTCACCAACAACCTCAACGGTTGCCGAATCGCTTTCTGCTGTGACTTGTTCTGCTTCTTCGATGGTCATGTCAGCAGCTCGGGCTTCAACCATATCGTCCATGCGCTCTGTGAACGCACGGGACATGTGTTGGGACTTTCGCTCTGCTTCAACAGCGCGCTCAATCATATCGTAGCGTTGCTTGATTGCCTTGTTGAGGTCTTCAAAAATCTGCATGTGGTCGACGTACCAGTCGTCGCGAGCCTTCATTTCCGAAACAGCGAGACGAAGGTCGTTATCGAGTTCTTCTGCAATTCCAAAGACCTTGCCGAGGCGGTCCTTCTCACGGGAATACTTCTCTTCCATCTTTTCAAGTTCAGGCTTCAGGTGTTCGACTTGCTTTCCGGCTTTCACAGCGCGCAACTCGAGTTCACGGACACGGATTTCCCGCTCGTTGAGAAGTGCTTCTTGAGTTTCTTTTTCGATCTCTCGTTCAATGATTTCTTTTTCCAAAACTTCGTTTTCTGTTCGTGCGTCAAACAGGTCTTTCTCGACCCCTTCGTAGGCAGCGAACAACTTCTGAAGACGGTCGGTCTCAGTAGCGAGTTGCTCCTCAAGTTGTTGAATTCGAATCTCTGGCGTGACGGTCCCTTCTTCTGTCATGGTATCACCGGGAGGCAAGCCTCCATGTGAGTCCACATAACTCCACCCTATCAAGCCGACGCCTAAACGACCCTGCAAAAGGGCTTGAAATGAACATCTTTTTCATTCGGAAACAGAATCTGTAGCAGCGACCAATTCCCTTGCAATGCTCACTTCTCCCATGGAATGCCCGGCATCGGCGACAATGATCAACTCGCTCTTGGGCAGCACTTTGTGCAATTCCCAAGCACTGCGAGCGGGGCACACCACATCATAGCGGCCCTGGACAATGATTGTTGGAATGTGAGCTATCGTTGACGCGTGGTTGAGAATATGAGCCTCTTCGACAAAGATGGCGTTGATGAAATAGTGGCATTCAATTCGAGCAAAGGCCACTGCAAAATCAAGATCCTCTGCCTTCTCAAGGTAGGACGGGTCTGGAAACAACCTGCTGGTCGCCATCTCCCAACGGGTCCACTGCTGAGCAGCCGCCCTACGAACCTCCCCCTCATCGCTCGTCAAACGAGCGTAATACGCTTCGATAAGGTTGGACTGTTCCGCTTTTGGAATGTGTTCTCGGTATGGCTCGAAGGCGTCGGGAAAAATATGACTGGCTCCGTCCTGGTAGAACCAGTGCAACTCGCTTTTCCGACACATGAAGATGCCTCTGAGGATCAGACTTTGCACGCGGTCTGGGTAGGTCTGAGCATAGATCAGGGACAATGTAGAGCCCCACGACCCACCGAACACGTGCCATTGTTCTACACCGAAAGAGACCCGGAGGGCTTCGATGTCAGCAACCATGGCTTGGGTCGTGTTGTCTCTCAATTCCGCATGAGGAACCGACTTGCCACAACCACGCTGATCAAACTGGATAATATTGAATTTAGCTGGATCGAAATACTGGCGGTATGCAGGTTGCCCGCCTCCACCCGGCCCACCATGAATAACCACAACGGGAATGCCATCGGCGTTGCCCGATTTCTCCCATGCAATGGTGTGTAAATCTGTGACCTGGAGCATGCCTGAATCGTAGGGTTCAACCGGGGGGTATAGCACATCATCAAGCGTGGTCGTTGTATCGAGCATGGAATTGGCCAAAGAACGGTAAACCATGTGCCTTTCGTTTGAGGGACATGTTCAAGGAACGGCCAACCAGCCCGACAATCATGGGCACAAGAAGCGCAACTGACTTGTTTTCGGAATGGGCGATGAAGAACAAGGACGAGGGCATGGAACGTGGTCATGCTGCATCGGTGACCGAAATGCTCGATATGTCATTGGCACAGATGAAAGCACCATTTTCTGCCATTGACGTCGGCTGCGGGAACGGTTGGGTGTGCAGAGCGTTAGAACAAATCGAAGGGTGTGCTAAAGCGGTGGGTGTCGATGGATCTGAGGCCATGATCAACAAAGCAAGGACCCTCGGCGAAGGTGAGTTTCACCTGGCAACATTGCCGGGTTGGAAACCAACTGAGCGCTTTGACCTCATCCATTCCATGGAGTTCTTGTATTACCTTACCGATCCAATTTCGATGCTCAAGTTGTTGCATGATGAGTGGTTGAATGAAGGCGGTGTACTTGTCGCAGGCGTCGACCATTACCTCGAAAATGAAGACAGCCACGGTTGGCCCTCTGCGCTTAATGTCCACATGACAATGATGAGCGAAGATGAGTGGGGCCGAGCGATGGAATCTGCTGGTTTCGTTGACGTGGTCATGCATCGTGCAGCGGCGAGCGATTCATTTGTCGGTACGCTTGTGATGATGGGGAAAAAGCAAGTGGCTTAGTTCTCTTGTTCTGGAAGTGTAAAGCCAAGTGAACTTCCCTCAGGACCACAAAGCCGAATTGATCCAGTAAAGAACGGGCAGGTTTGGCAGTGGGCCTCATCCGCACCTGAAAGCCTTGCAGGCTCCTCAATCATATCGGGAACTGCGGCAAGGCGCCCAATCCACTCCAGCTGTTCTTCAAGATCTTCTCGAGCTTTTGCAAAAGCATCCTTCGATAGTTGGATCATACGTCCAGAAGCACCGACCAAGAGGGCTGGAGGTAAAATTTCACGTTGCAGTTCTTTGGGCTTTTGCAACTCAATAGCTTCGAGGGCAAGAGAGTACAATGTCAGTTGGAGGCGGTGCTCGTGCAACAATTCCTTTTCGGCATCCGTTGAGGCGGTTGGGTCCAAGACATCTCCTTTCACCCGTTGCAGCGGAGTGCCCTTTTCTGAATCGTGAACATTGAACCCATCCCTGCATCCTCGAGTTTTCAAATCGACAATTTGCAAGTATCCTTTGTCCTGCTCATCACGGAGGGCCAAGACGAGGTCTGCCCGGCCATCGAACACCAAATTTAGGTGCTCTAAAGCAGAAGTCTGGATTGGCCCAGACACATCGAACTTTGTCCGAACCAATCCTGCAGTTGAAACTGGATGGCGGTGGTAAAACGGCAGTTCCGTTCGAAGGCCCTCGACTTGGAAGCCATTGTGAACTTCCCCATCTGCCAACCGTCCGAGCAAGCCCTCTCGGACCAAGCGGCCCAAATGGGCCAATCGTTCGGCAGTTCGTTTTGCGAGGTGGATATCTTCACCGTGTTCGCTTCGAGAGAGGCCTTCTTCGGCGAGGACAGCATCTATTGTGGCGTCATCATCAAGCCGGTCTTCACCCTCAAATTGCCATGAAATCGGCAGAATTGTCGAATGTGGTAGTGTGGATTTCGAGGGATTGGAAAGCCCCAATTCCACCAAACGGTGCATCATGGTACCGAACACTGTCGCCGGGGGGAAACGGGGTGCTATTTTCGTGGATTGCTTTTGATCAATGAACAAATTGAAGCGTTCTGGAACCCAACCCTTCACTTCGCTTAACCAGTGGCGTCGGCGACAGTTTCTGCTGGTATCAAGGCCGTGGGCTGTCATCCGAACTGATTCATTCAATTCCAGCACGGGGAGGTTGAACTCGGGCTCTTCTGCACCCCCTACAACCTTTGACTCGATTGTTTGCCAGGTTGACAAAGGCGTGGGGAGTGTTGCTGCTCCAAAACAATCTGGATGGTGGTAGATTCGAATCGAAGGTACGGCTTCGTCGCCAAGACCTGCCTGCTCCATAAGTGCGCAGGGGTCCAATGAGAGGGTTCTGTCGCCGTAAGGACGAAGACGGGTATGTTCCAAATCCCCCTCCACCAACCAAGGTGAAGTTTCATCTCGGCTTTCATAGGCAAGATTGCGCAAACCTTCAAGCCACATCCCCCCCATTGTGCTCTTGGAGGCTTTGGTCTTGACCTCGAGATGGCCGGTCGAGGAAGGCATCCTAAGATTGGAGTATGAACCGACTAAGATCAGTCTGTTGCGTGCGCGAGTCAGTGCCACATAGAACGAGCGGCGCCGTTCGGCTTGTGTTTGGGCCTTGTCGAGGGCGAGCGTGAATTCCCACAACCCATCTTGTGGACGAGCAATTGAACGCCATGGGTTAATTCTCCCAGCAATAATTTGTGGGGTGACCAAGACGTTTTCTTTGGTGTTAAGAACAGTGTCTTTGGATCCAGCTTTGAATAAACCGGCGAGGAAAACAACGTCTGCTTCAAGCCCTTTCGCATTATGTACGGTCATGATTCGAACGGCACCCCCAGCAGGGACATTGGTCGTTGGTGGGCCCTTATTCCCGAGCCCTTGTAATTCACACAGCCGGGCATGAATGGCAGCGGCTTCGTGACCGAGATCATTGCCAATCGAGGCAATCAGAGCAAACCATGCTTCAGCGTTTTGACGCTCCGAATCGTCTGGGAAGGCAACCAGCAAATCAGAATGGTCGAGGATTGCGTCAATGATGTCGTACAGTGCACCCCTTCGTACTAACGACCCAATATGATCGAGCAAAGCGGCGACAGAGGGGGTTGGGGCATGGTTTTGCATGTGGCTCCACCAATCTCCAGCAGGTGTTGTTTCCATCAATGTTTGAATTTGTGAATCGGTGAAACCGAGCACAGGGGAGCGAGCCAAGCCAAGGACGCCCGCACGAGACGTAGGGTTCGCAATCAAATCCAAAGCCGCCATAAGTGGCTGAACGATTGGACGGGCAAGCAGTGCGCCTTGCCGGTCGGCAACGACAGGAATGCCTCGTGATTGCAAACGGCGGATTAAATCTGGAACATGTGTTCTTGAATGCACGAGGATCATAACATCCGATGGACCGATTGTTTGGTGGTGTTCTTCTATGGGCACATAAGCCGAATTGGTTGCGCTCCATACTCGTGTTTCTCGACCTTCGAGAAGAGCTGAAAGACGTGCTGCAATCAACTCGTGTTCGAGATGAACGGGGTTTGATTTGGGATTGGCAAACGCGTCTACGGGCACCATGAGGTCTGTAGAGCGTTCCCCTCCTTCGCTGGTCAAAGGCATAAGCCATTCAAGAATTCCAGCAGCATCTCCTTCATCCCGCTCTGGTACTAAGTCCTGTGCCGATGCATGCCAATCCCCCGGCAAGAGGTGGTGGCGAGAGGCAAAGACATCACGGAAAATGCCGTTCATTGTGTGGACCAGTGATGGTTTGGTTCGATAGTTGCTGGTCAGATCAATGAGCCCCAATCCGCGATCGGCCTGTCGTTCATCGCCTGAGAATTCTGGCGCATAGGCTTCTAATCCATCCCCTAAGCTCACATGCTCCCATTCCTGGGAGACCGCTTTTTCAGATGAAAGGGAATTGGCTGCGATGAAAGCTGATGTTTCACCGCCCGCCCCGATTGGACGAGGGTCTCTTCCGTGACCTTCTCTTCGAAGACCTTCGGGCCATCTGTCTTCGAGCAATTCGATCTCGTTGGCCATTTTGATGGCGGCTACGGCACGCCTCATCACCGAAACTTCGGCCTGACGGAACCTGTAGATGCTTTGTTTCATATCGCCAACAATGCACACCGTTGGGTCCCAAGGGCCAAGCGGGCGATCCGGTTCATCGTGTTCCAGTGCACGATGGCCCCATAGGCGAGCAAGGAGACGGAAATGTGCTGGGTTCGTATCTTGGTATTCATCGATGATGAAGGCGCGGAATTGGCGTCGGAGCACTTGCAACGTGTAGAATCTGCGTTGCAAATCAAGGACACAGGCTTCATCGTCTCCGGCCAGCGTGAGTGCCCTCGAGATGTGGTGGTCTGTCCAAGGCTCTTGCCCGAGGTCATCAAGGGCGCTGACAACGCTTGGTGGGTAATCATAACGCACCATATCAGGGCAACGAGCCAGCAAAAGATCTGCCGCCATATTCTGAATGTCAGCGAAATCATGGACGCCTTCTTGGGCTTTTAATTGCGTCAAAATATCTTTGCAAGCCTCGTGAACCCGCAGTAAATCGAGCATGATCCTCGATTGGAGGGATGAACCAACCCTCATGCCTGAAGCGGGAGGTATTTCCTCTGGAAAGTCCACTTCGAGTTCGAACAAATCATGAGTTGAATCCGCTGCGATGTAGGGCGAATCGATTCGAGGTGAGACGAGCGTTGAGCATCGACCCATCAATGTGATCAAACGTCCTCGCTCAGAATTGAGGAGTGCTGACATGGCCGAGCCGAGTCCCTGAGCCGCTGCAGATATGGTTTCTTTTTCAGATTTAGAAACGCCCACCGCTTTGGTTTTCGTCAGCAAACCTGCGTGCCAGCCGGTTTTTCGAGCGGGAGGAAGCGACCCCTTTGGGAAAAAATTCGTATCGGTCCCATCGCTTTTGATGGAGCCTGCTGATGCGATAGCGACGCCCCAAACCCACTGGGTGCGGACAATCGGGTCTTCTTCAAACCCATAGCGGGCCATGTGCATGAGGTGGTTGAATCGTGTTTGCTCGGTCTCGGCAGCGGCTTGTGCCGGTGTGACGTACCCTTGGGCGTGGTCAAGGTACAAATCCACATACTGATTAAGCAAGCCATGGAGTTCCAGTGCGAAGTCGTCGATATGTTCCTCAATAGTTTGAGTAAACATTTCCAAAAAGAGTGGTTCGGGTAATTCCGAATCTTCTGAAAGGGGCGCCCCTAATCGCGCCGCCCGTGTTTCAATGGCCCTCTTTGCCTCTTCGACAAACAGGGATTTGTTGAGCATTCCCGACAACACTACTGAGGCTTGCTGTTGGCCGCCTAAGGCCACAGTAAGTCTGTTTCTTGCTTCGATGAATGAATTCACATAACCGAGCACACCCGCTTCTTGGGCGTCCCCCACCGTTCGTATTCGCCACGCAGAATGAAGCGCTTCCTCAATGAGAAGGGGTGCTCGTTCGGTCGCAATCTGTTCTTTGCTTGGATGAACTGCAACCAAATCGAGATGGGGGCTTAGCAACTGAGAAAGGAAGGCGTCAATGGTCGAGATCGGGGCCTCATCTAGGGATGATAGCAGCATCTCAATGTCTGCGTCTGATTTGATTCTAGGGTCGAAAATTCCCACGTAATCATCCGATGTAACCTGTGATTTTCGGGTCGCTGCGACCCTTGCACGGATTCGAGCCTTCAACTCTGAAGCGGCTTTTTTGGTGAATGTGATCGCTACAACTTCGCTTGGAAGCAACCCCTTCCACTCCTTTCGGTCTGTCCGCTCTCGAGCAGGTGCTCGCAAGGAGCCGTGGCCACTCAAAGGCTCTCTCGGCCCGTTGGGTAAAACCAATGTAGAGCGTTGCATAGCTGAAAGGAGGTGTTGCACATACCGTTCTGCCATCACCGTAGTTTTCCCGGTGCCAGCACCGGCGTCAAGAGCGATGTGGCGATCAATATCCAGTCCCAACCGCTGACTTTGATTGAATGGGATTCGATTGTTGCTCATCGTGCTTCACCTCCAAGAACCGAAGAAGGGCAGATTGACCTGACCTTACAAAAAGAACAGGAGCTACTTGGCACCGGATGGACAAGTCCCGCTTCTGCGGTATCCACGGCTCTGCGAGCTGTTTGCAGGCGTTCGGCAATCCATGCTCTGAATCCATTGCTCTCATAATCTGAATCGTCAACAAAACGGAATTGTGACGAGGTAACGTCGGTTCTCTCTCCAAGTTCAACCCCCTCAAGATAGGGTGTAATTTCTGGATCCAGTTCTACATAATGGGTTGTAAATTCACCCACTTCAACAACGCTCACCCCTACCACTCGATCGCCTGGATGGGCCAGTTCCCACGCCCGGGCATAAAGCCCCAATTGGACTTCATTGAACAACGCCTTCAGGTGGCGCTCTCCAGTTTGTTTTACCTTGGGCCCGTTGACTGTTTTCAAATCCCGTATGATCACAAATCGTTTTGCAGGCCCCTGTTTGGAGGGTTGGCGCAAATTGGTGATTGCCGGTTTACCCTCCAAAGTAAGAAGACCGTCTTGAATCGCCTTTTCCACCATATTGGGGGCGAGTTTGAGTTCATCCACTCGATCGATATTGCCTCGGATTTTGAACGGTGAGGGTTGGCCCAAGTCGTTGGTCGCATCCAATTCAACGGAAGTGGCCCCCGAAGTTGCAACTGGCCATTCACAAGCAATGGGGGCCGCATTCCTCAACCCGTAATCAGCAACAAGCATTCGGCCGATTCGACCTCCAATTGGGAGTTCGAATTCCCCCTCCAAATGAGCGCGCCATTGTGATGGTCCAACACCGATTAAATCTCTGCACCGATGGGCTGCAATGGCGTCATTACGTTTCAGCCATGGCACTGATTCTTCCAAGTGAATTAAAATTGAAGACCAACCGGATGCCGGGGTTGGATTGATGCCCTGATGAAGGGGGTAGGATTCCGACAAAGCATGACTGCCGACCGGCACCTGGTGGGCGCTCAAAAGAGCTGCTTCTGCATCGTGAATTATTTGGCCGCGAATTCGATGATCAAGGTCTTCACTTTCCTCTTCTTGTGCCTCTGCTTTCAAGTGACCCGTGGCCCATGCCTGCCTTGGGCAAGTCAGCCAAGGCTGGATGCGGCTTGCCGACCAGACCTTGCGGTTGACGCCCTTGGTTTTGACCCCGAGCACATCAAGCAAAGCCCCTTTCGGAAGATGAGGGGGCGGGAGGGGGCGTGGATCGATTGAAACGCCTCGTATTCGAGCGCTTTTACGCATACCAAGATGGGGCCATGTCACTTGTTTGCGGCTGCCAATCTTGGCTTGATTGAAAGTGGGGTCAAGGATGAACAAATCGGTGGTGGCAATCTGATTTCTCACCGCCCATGGCATGTACTCATTGTCTTCTAACTCAGTAAACGTAGGTTGGCGTTGAATTCTATCATTGGTGATTGATGATTCGTGCGCCATTGCGACAGCATGTGGAGCATTGAGGCGCCCCCTTTCCTCACCATTTCCTCTCAAACCAAGGCCGGTCCTTTGGCGATTGTCTCGACTTCTGTGCCCTGAGCGTATACCCATGACTGAACCATCGACCACTTCCATTGTGAAAGGTCGAGGAGTGAGCCACTGGTGTTCTGGAGTCGTTGGGTCGTACTGCCAAGCACGATGCGCATCCTCGCCAGCAATTGAATGCTCGGGGAGGAACTCTGGAGCGCCTTGGAACTGGATGTATTCTCCCGTTCGTTGTGCGTCATTCAACCATTCTGCAAGAGGTGCTGCGGGCCCACCGCCTTCTTCGAGGGTGCTGTCAAACACCACCACACAGGGGGCAGCATTGAACAGATGACGAAGGTGATGGCGGCCTTTTCGGACGGCAAGGTCGGTGTGAAGCATGCCCAATTTCAGTTTGGTTGGAGGATCAAGCCAGGGGATCTTAGGCATTTTCATTGACCATGAATCCACATCCATGCCGACCATAAGCACGAGGTCTGCATGCACGCCATGTGCGTTTTCAGGCGTGAGAACCTGGACATCTCGGCTCGATGTTCGTTCGCTCGGGAAGTTGACCCCTGCAGCCAATCGTTCAATGTGTTCGATAAACAGGATCCCCGATGTCGGGGTTTTCAACCCGGCCTTGTCGAGCATTTCACCGCTTTTCCCGTTGGCTTCGATGAGGAGTTGTAAGGCTGGTAATGTTGGGTCATAGATTCCATCGCGTCCAGCTAATTGTTCCCAATCAAGGTTAGCAAGCACATGATTGAACCATGAGCTGCCGCTCTCAAGAACCGCTGGCAGAGGAAGTGATTCGCCTGTGCTGCATCCAATCAAACGTTGATTGAGAACACCACGATCATCGCCTTCAATGAATGGCGCCCAAAGGTGAGCAACGCATTGCAACCACCACTGTGTTTCTTCCAGAGCCTGGAGCGCTTGTTCAGACTCGCGGCCAAGTTGAGGTCGGGCGTTCCGCAACGTTCGAACCCATCGCGAAAGAGCCCCTGGCCCGCCCCTTACGTGGAAACTTCTTGAGAGGTTTTCAAGGACTTCAGAATGGGGCCTGGGGACCCAATCTTCCTTGGTTGGATGGGCGGCATGGGCGACTGTTCCGTTGATGATCGGCAGAGCCTTGTGAGACATAAGGCCCCTGAGTTGAGCCATAGCCCATGCTTCAGAACCTGTCCCCAATCGAAGCATACGAATGAGGTGGTTGATCCCTGGGGCCGTATTGAGGGGGGCAGTTCCACGTCCCAGATGTATTCCGAGGTCTGTCAGTCGAGAACGCCAGCGTTCTTCATTTGAATCTGCAAGCCCGTCAATCACCAGCACACTGCCTTGTGTCGACGCTTTGTAATTTCGAAGGAGGTCGACTGCCGCCTCAAAGGCGTGAGCCCTTTGATGGAGTTGAACCCTGTGCAAATTCGGCGGTTTTGTTGCAGTTTGTTCCGCCTCTTTCGGAGTGAGGACGTCGTGCGGTGGAAGCCAGGATGGGAGGGTTTCTTGCGTGACGTAAGGCACATCATCGATGTACGCCCCATGAAACCCGAGTCTAAACGAACCGGGGTTGCAGAGATGATGTACGGGGCGATGAAGCGCGATTGTCCGCAGAAAACTCATTTGTGATTCAGTGTAATCTGGTGCGGTGTCGAGCATGAGGACGCCATCAACATCGTTGAGGGTGAAGGGGGTTGGACCGGCTTTCAATGCCTCACATGCCGTTTTCTCGACCAAAGCGGGGTGCGTTCCCTCCAAGAGTTGACCAACTTTGCGCAAGATGCGGTCGTATTCTCGCGCACCTGGGTCTTCATCCCAAGACCAAGGATGATCGAGTTGCATGAGCGTGCGATGAAGCGTAGCCAGTCGCTCTGTATTGCGGGGTTGCCAAACACGACGTTGTTTGGTCGGGGCGAAAAGGAGAGGGAAACCGTTGTTTTCGGCTTGGGTCTTCGAAAGAGCGTGAACAACGCTGAACAACCCCGGCCCGTCTTGGAGCTTGCGCGGTAATTTGAGATCTAAATGAACGAGATCAACGAGGCGATCAAGGGTGAGGTGGTGCGTTGTATCCGCTGAAAGGCCGTGGCTGGCAAGCAATTCGAGACCTTGGCGACGGGATGATTCACTCGGGTAGATCACCAAGATTCCGTCGGCTTTACCGTTGAGGAAGGCCTCACGCAACCATCCTGGAAAGTGGCCAGAAACTGGCTGCACCTCGAGGGTTATGGCAGGTGATTCTTCGCTCATGGTTCGGCCTCTTCTTTACCAGTACAGTCGAGGGTTTTTGAGGAACACGGTGTTTTTTCTAGGATTTGCAGCAGTTGTTCCCGGCTCGAATCCATGGCGGTCTTATTCGAATCTATTTTTGTGTAAGTGCTGTGCAATTATAGGGCATGAGTGCTGTGCAATTGTGGACTAAGATTCATATACTGTCGAATGCATAATTCTTGGCAGGTAAATAAAACAAGAAACTTTCATATTTTAGAAAATGTGACACATTCTTGGGAAAGGTCTATGACCTATGAACTCCTAGTATAGGTGTTGGCGGCATAAAAATACATTTTTTATGAGATATTTTCTGTGAGAGTAGATTGGAGAATGTGTTTCCTCTGCCGATGATGAAAAGGTGATATGAATGGTAAATAAGAACATGAAAGAAAATGACAAGTGCAATGAATGTGGATATGGCGTCATGGAGCTCGATGCGCTCAAAGCCGAGTTGTCGTGCATTGAATGTGGTATCGTGGTCCCTACGGCAGAGATCATGGATGCGAACGCTGGCAAGACCACTTATGGTGGCGAATCTGCTACGCACAGTGCTACACAAACCAACTGCGATACAAAGGGACAACTGGGGACCCACGGTTCTTACATGGACCTAAAAGGCGTTCCTGCCGGTCAACTCAAGGACTGGTACCGACGTGCGAAAATTAACCGAAGCACGACACGCCTCACCCATCCGTTGTCGCTTAAGGTGCGCAAGGCCATCAAGGAGATGTACGGAGACTATGCGGCACGTGCGGCTGAGCCATTCATCAAGATGACATGCAAGCCACTCAAGCCAGAACTTGAAGAAATCCGCCAGGGCCTTTCTGACAAGGCGATGAAGAAAGCCCTCGGTATGCCGAAGCAAAGCATATGTCGAAAGGGAACAGGGGTGCGTGGAGATGGAAGCCAGCAAAACATCGTTCTTTTGGCTATGGCTATTGTCGAAGTCGCTGGTCGGCTTGGCATTCTTTCGAAGATGGACCGAAGGGCCGGCATGGACCAGTTCAACATTACTGGAAAGCAACTCATCAATGCAGTGAAGACCATCATGCGCCATTACAAGGCACGCTGTGGAATGAAGTGGGAAACAGCACCTCAAGCCAAGACTCCTGCAGAGATCCGGGAGGATGGTGTCGAACAAGCAGTCCAGCATATTCACGATATGCTCGGTGATGTCCTGACCGAGGACGAGCACATCATGGTCAACTACGAAACTGAAGCACGACTTGCTCTGTTGAACGAGGGGACGGCCGAGGCACTCACCGGTAACAATGAGGTGCGGATGGTCGTTTGCACCGCCTTCTACGCAACACTCGTGGACGCTGGGCTTCAGACAGGCATGGCCGACAAGCTCGGTGGCGTCTTTGGAATCACGGGCAGCGGCATTCGTTCTCGTTACGAGGATTTTGTCACCTCTGAACAATCCGGCATGGTGAATTTCAATGGAGCGTACATGCGTGGAGAGGAGAGTTGTATGGAACTGCTCTTTGCCAAGCATCCCGACCACACCTTGATACAACGGGGCGGCTTGGATTTCCTATGGGATACTCAAAAGTCGGCCTCGCATGCTTGATAGCGGTCCTGTTTTGCTGCCAGGGCGCAAGCGCTGGTGCCGCTGAAACGCTCCAATCTGGTGCTGTCTTTGGAGGGCAATCGACGGATGCAAATTCAACCACCACGAGCATCCACAATCTAAGCGATCTACCGACTGTGGTCGAAGTCTACACGGCCACATGGTGCTCCAATTGTGTTGACGTAGAACACGCATTGGATGACATCGAAACGAACCTATCCATGCAGCAATACCACATCCACCGCTCAATTTCAGAAGTCCAAGATCCATTTGGTACAGATGTGCTCGATGCTCGATTCCACGATCGTTACGGGCGATATTCGCCTCCTGCTGTTGTGTTCAATGGGAGCACCATGGTCCGTGGAAGCGTGCCGCAATCCGACAGCCTCCAGCAAGATTTCACTACTATCATTCAGCAACCATTGATGCTTGGGAACGGTACGAGCAGTTTCACCTGGATCCCGGCCTCAGAAGGAGGCAATGTGGCATGGTCGCTCGATGTGGATCGAACGCAATTCGGAGAAGGGACCCTAGGTGCCTACCTGTGGGTCATTGAAGCCTCTGCTTATTTCGAAGAAGGGACCAATGGACTGGAAAACTACCCTCATATTGTCCGAGACATCATTCACCTTGGCAACGAATCTCAAGGGGAAATGAACGTCGTCTTACCCGATGCCTTCGATGAAAATGACCTCTCAGTCCATTTGGTGTATCAATTCAATCCGCTCGTTGAAGAGCCTGTCATCTCTCCACCTTTGGTGGATTCGGACGAAGGTGACTCCTTCCTTCCCTTCGTGCACAGCTTGGGTACGCTAGCAATCATTGGTGCAGCGGCGATCTCAAGACGTACCGATCAAGGTTGAAAATCGCCTGCTAAATTGCGCTGATTGTCATCGCGTAAATCCTCACCAAGTTCCCAGCGGAACATTGGCGCTTCATCTGGTGCTCGTTCTGCTTCAATGTAATGCCACCACCATGGTGGTGCTCCTCTGAAACCAAACCGCTGCTGTGCTCGATTGAGTGTTTCGCTCAAGTTTCTACGGGCCCACTGCCGTGGATGGTCTCGGCGCCGGAACACAACACGTCCGTCCCGACGGCCATCCTCTGCATACCCTGCCTCTCGAGCAAAGCGACGGATAAGGCTGCGTTCTTCGGCCGACCTGACCGTGGCTCGAAGCATGCAATCTTCAAAGGAAACATCAACACCATCATTGCCCCCCATGAGCATGGTTGAGCCAATTGGTTGCAACAGCATTGCTTCCCAAATTCGAGGGAAGACCTCGCAGAACCGTCGTTCGCCATTCCGAATGTCTCCGATCGGCGCGTCTTCTTCAGCTTGCCCGCGATTTCGCAGAAACATCCAATCTTGCCTACCAAAGAAACGCATGTTGAACGCCCCTTCGGCTGGTGGGCCCCTAGGTTCAGGCTCACGTTCCTCTGCCTCCGCCAGTGATTGAGTCCACAATTTAGCCATGGCTTTGAGTGGCACTTGCTGTTTGGCTGCCGCAGCATGGAGCACAAGGGTTGTTGCCGTGCCAATGTGCCCGTCGACCGGAACGTAGTCTCGGTGCTGATATCGGCGGTTTCGTCGTTCCATGTACTGGTAATACAAATCTCGCGGTGGACCATTCAACCCAGGCCCATCTCCCTCGAACTGATCTCTAAATTCTTGAAGCCAATATGGGGCCGTCATACCTCGACGCCTCGAACGAAGGAGGCCCTTGAGGGCCTCAAGGGAGGTTGTATCAAGCATGTCCACATGTTCGTCTTTGAGAAGTCCAGGAAAACCAAGCGGCGGGTGGTGGGCAAGTATGTCCAGCAAGGATTCCATTCGAGATGCCCCTTTTACGTCATCAAGCAGCGTGAGAACAACCGACGCCATCGTATCGCCGAGGGGCAAGGTGGTGTGGAAAGTGCCAGCATGAATGCAAATAGGAGTTGTTCGCCGAGGTTGGAGTGAATCGATCATTCGTATGACAAACGGGGCGCCATGTGCACCACGTCCGGCAATCACTTCGTAGAAATGCCCCAATCGACCTACGACGAGGATGTGTTTGCCATGAACATAAACACGCTCGCCGCCGCCCTGCATGACTTCGTTGAGAAATTCAATGGAACGCTTGACGGGCTTCGGTATTTTCAATGGCGCGTCGGCGACAGAGGTCCAGTTTTTTTGAATGCAAAACAATGTCTCTCCCGCATGGGATGTCAGCGGCGAGAGGGCCATCGAGAATAACAACGCCCAGGCCTTCGGCGTTTCTTGCACATTCGTATTGCGATTTGTTCCTGATTTCGTCCGCACCCGTAGCTTGAGTTTTCCCCCGATTGTACGGAGTGGGAAGGCTGATGGAGCATTTTCTTGCCTTGTTCCCGTGTACGATTCCCATCTTTGTAACCATGGGTAGTGGCTTAACTCTTCCAAACCCGCCGGATGATTTGCAAACGCTTCTGTGATGTTTTCCAACAAGTGATTGCCACCATCCAATCGATTTTTGATATCTCGCGCCCATGCCGCAAGAGGGTGTAAGATGTAGTTTGGTGGTGGGGGAATATGTTCTTCCGACATCCACCCGAGCCAGGTAAACAAATGCTCGGCAGCCTGGCGGCTCGGGTGCTGAAAACGGCGCATATATCGACGGTATCTGAGTCGGAACGCCCGGTGGTTTTCCCCGCGCGGTTCGGGTGGACGTTTGAGGTTAGCTCCTGCGGTATCGCTGCAGCCCATGAGGATCATCAATTGGCTCAAATTCCATCCGGTTCGTTTGGATTTGGAACTCAGGACGCGAAGAAGGGAAACACTTGGTACCAAACACGGCAATTGCCGCCCATTCATGCTGAGTTTGTGATCTTGAAATGAAAAATGGAGGCCATCGTGCATTAGAAACCCTTTGTGGAGGGTCATCCGTTCATCATTTGAGAGTTTGAGGCCATGCTCGATGTGTGATGCAATTTCCAGCAGGTGGGCTTCTGATGCTGGCAGTTCAACAACCGGATCGAGCAACGGGTCCAATCTTGCCCACTCGATATCTGCGGAGTGCTCGAAACTCGCAAGAAGAAGTTTCCAGCGCTGCTTCACGTTTTGGTGTGGTCCGCCCAGTGCCGCTACCACCTCGTTTTGCAAGAGGTGAGGGACTTCGTAATCCCATTCTTTTTTTGTTGACTTTTTGGTAAGGGACTTGCAAAGAGCGCATGGAGAGATTGGTTTCCTTTGGTCGCACACCGAACAATGAGTTGATGCGCGGTTGCTCATGAGGGATAAACTGCCCAACCGTTTATCAACTTCACAAATGAGTGCTGAATGTTTCAATCACCTTATTGACGTCATCATCGGTCACATGCAAATGCACGACAATTCGGCAACTGTTCGGCCCGATATCGAGCACATCGATGCCGTTCGCAGCAAGAGCATCCATGATGCTGGAAGCGCTTTTGGTGGAGTCAAAGTACACCATATTGGTTTCAACGGTTGTAAGATCTACCGAAAACCCCTCAACTTGATCGATGGCTTTGGCAAGTCGGACGGCGCGTGAATGGTCTTCTTCCATCCGTTCGACGTGATGGTCGAGTGCGTGAAGCCCTGCTGCTGCCAACATTCCTGCTTGTCTCATACCCCCGCCAAACATCTTGCGCCAGCGGTGGGCTTGAGAGATAAATGTCGAAGACCCAACGAGCACCGACCCAATTGGGGCACCAAGGCCCTTTGAAAGGCAAATCGAAATCGAATCGTAATCACGCACCATGCGATTGAGCGGGGTTTTTGTCGCCACAGACGCATTGAACACCCTTGCCCCGTCCATGTGCGTAGCGCAGTTGTTCGCTTTGGCTACAGCTGCAATTTCATCCAAGGTCTCTTGTGGATAACACGCGCCTCCGCCTCGGTTTGAAGTGTTCTCAACACAAACCAGTGTGCCATCGGGGTAGTGTGAGAGTGAGCCTGCCTGCTTTCGGATGGCCAATTGAACATCCTCAGGTCGCATCAGCCCGCCATGGACATCGACAAGGGCAACGGATGCACCACACAGAGCGGCGAAGCCACCACCTTCATAGATGTAGATATGGCTGTTTTTTGCGGTGATGATTTCATCACCTGGTGAAGTGTGGCATCGGAGGGCAATCGCGTTTGCCATGGTGCCTGATGGAACAAAAAGTGCCGCCTCTTTTCCGCACATTTCCGCCATGCGTGTTTCAAGTTGGCGAACGGTCGGATCGTCGCCGAGCACATCGTCGCCAACTGCTGCGTGGTGCATAGCATCGCGCATAGCCGGGGTGGGTTGAGTCACGGTGTCTGAGCGCAAATCGATGCGGTCTGTCGAATAGTGGCGCATGGTTGACCGATGGCGCCCCCCTTCATCAAAGCGGTGGCAAATTACAACAGTTTGAGTGCCCCGGTAATTGGCTCGAGTTGCTCAGCGCCTGCAGGCCCTAGGGCCAAGATGGTCAACGAACCGCTCGGGATTTGGGTGTGACCGGCGTCCCGTACAATCGAGGTGAGGATATTGAGTTCTGCCGCTTGTTGTTCAATCTGCTCAAGGTGTGATGCATCATTCCCCTTCACGCAGATTTTCTTCTGACCCGTACCAAGCCATGCCTCAATCATCAGAGGGTTTTTGTTTCCTCCATTAAGCATGGCCTGCACAGCACCGTGCCCAACCTGGGCTGCAATCTTACCCTTGCCCATTTTCAATCCGTGGTTGACGACGAAGACCATTTTCAAATCCCCGGTGGGTGCGGTCCCGTGCGGGCGTGGCGCGGTTATTTTGTGGAGAAATGAACGCAGACCCATGCTTGTACGAACGGTCAGTATGGTTTCAAATCTCCGACCAGAGCATCGATTGAGCGACGAGGTCCGGGGCCGATCCCGAGCACGGTCACGGTCCCAGGCTCCACTTCTGTATGGCCAGCATCTTTGACCAGGTGCGTCACTAAGCCTGCCGCTTGGGCCTGTCCTGCAAGATGCTGGAGTTCTTTCAGATTCTCTATTTTGAGGCAAATCTTGCGGGCGCCGCCCTGCCGCCATCGTTCCACGAGCCGGGCGTGGCTCTTGCGCGCTGCAAGGGTACAGGAGACGGCTGCATGGGCGCATTGAACCGCTACTTTGCCTGAAGAAAGACGCAAGTCATGACGGACAATCAAGGCCATCGTTGGGTCATCAGGCGTCGATACCATGGCCATCCAACACCGTGTACTCCAACGCCTCAAGTGTTGGTCGTTCTGCTAAGATTGAACTGAACCAAGCACCAAACCAGATTGTGAAGGTGACGTTGCCCAAGGCATGCAAGGCATCAAACGGCAGTCCGTTCAGCAAGTAGAACGCGAAATCAACCGGACCAAATGTGCCATCGAGGATCGAAAACGAAACGATGAGCCCGAATAAAAAGGCCGAACCAATTGCCGCAAGCGCCGTACGACCAGCATTGTAAACGCCATCGACAACGAGGCCCGATTTAGCACCCAGAACGGCAACGCTTGCCCACCCTATTGCCTGGAAAACAGTCCACCAACCATCGCCCATTATGAAATTTGACAGCATTGCTACCATCACTGCGAATGCTGCACCTCGTCGAGCGCCGAGTTGAGCGCCGACCAAGAGGCAAGCAGCTGTAACCGGTTGTACGTTTGGAAGGGGTTGCATCACAACACGCAGAAGTGAGACGCTCACAACCAGTGTCGCCATGAGGACAACGTCATGGGCAGACCTTCGATTTGGACCCGAAAGAAGCCAGAACGCAGCCGTGAGGAGAATGATGTCCAAAACCAGAGCCATCGTTGGCGAAAGCTCGGGGCCGTGGGTGCCAAGGGCTTGGAACATAATGACAGCCACTGGCCGCCAAGATTTGAGGCTTACCTCGCTTCAACTGGGTACCAATGCACTCTGGAAGAGGAATCGAGTGGCTTCAAATCAGAAGAAACCGAGGCAAGACGTCCGTCTACGGTGTATTCCCAGCCTTCACCGGTTTCGTTCTCAAAAGCGAGGATGTATTGGCCCATACTCGTTGATTCCGACTGAATTTCTAAATCGAGTTCGTCGCAGGCTGCTTCGGTAAGTTCGAAGACATTGGTGTAGTTTTCAAACCCGCCAATGGTAAAATCCTCGCCGCCAAGCGTGATGGTGACAACTTGGGTGCCTCGCCATGATTCATCCCAAGTTTCGTTCCATGGCTCTTTGTTTTCCGAAGTTGGTGTTGAATCTTCAATCCATTCTGACCATTGAAGTGCAACATCATCAACGACCAAAAGCCCGATCAAAAGAACATAGACGCTTAGAAATTTCAAAACTGACGTGCCCTGGTTTCTGAGCAATTGTATGGCCGCACCACCGAGCGATAAAAAGAGCAGAAACACTACCCCTTGAGCCAACCAGTTGAAGTCATGAGGTGCGGGTATAGGCTCGCTATTGACTGCTTTTTCTTGAGTGGAATAGACAAACACCTCGCCATCATCACTGCCAAAAGCAACCAACTGCCTGGTGTCGGTTTGGAGGAAGGCTGGGGCTGCAGTGGAGTAACCGTCCGCCCCAGTTGCGACCGTTTGCAATTCGAATGTGCTGTTGTTCCCAAGTTCAAGGAGGGCCCATCCGATTGCATCCCCGTTGTAGGGCAGCATGTAATGACCACCATGCACCGCTGCAATTTCACCATTGGAACGGAATGGTGCCTGATCGGTCATTGTGCAATTCATGGTGCAATCATACAGTCGGACCGATTCCGAATCTGCAGACAAAACATAATGATCAAAACCGAGAGGGATGGCCGGCGAACCACCTATTTTCATCGTCGTTTTCACTTCAAGAGTACCTGGATCAATGAGATAGACCGTACTGCTTCGCACTCCCTGTGATTGGACGAAAAGTCCGGCTGGCGTGAGTAAGGGGGCGTGTCTGATCTTGCCATCATCGAGTGCCACGGAACGAACCGTTGCATTGTTTGAGACTGCCCAAAGCATACCAGATTCGTCGCCTAGGTAGAAACTGCCCTCACCAACACTCACGCCGTTCCTCCAGCCGAGCCCGGTTTCGACTTCCCATTGTGCGGCTCCCGTAGATGCGCACAGCGATGACAAACCCGAACGGGTTGGAATGATAATTTGGTCCTCGTAGGCCACCATCGAGCCCGTAATGCCCCATGTGATTGGCTCAGAATGGTATGACCACAGCAATCGCCCATCGGTCGGTGACCTCGCTTCTACCGTACCGTCGGACCAACCGGTGATGAGCATCCATGGCCACACCCCACAAGCGCCGGATCCTGATTTGACGAGCAGAAACGGAGACATGTCGTGTTGGGTTGAGTTCGAATTGCTGAACGACCACAGAAGTTCGCCGTTCAGATCAAATGAGGCGATGCTAGGTAGGTCGTGACCACCCCATGAGGCGGAGGTTCGAACAAACAGTTGTTCCCCATGAAAAAGAGGTGCTGTCGTGATGTAAACATCACCGAAATCGTGGGACCATTCGAGGGAAAATTGTTCTTCAAACGTGCTTGTTTCCGCACTCGTTGGAAGCATCGGGAGCATCAACGCCATCAGGAGGGCGAAGGCGAACGGACGTTGGCCCACAGGTTTCACTCCATCGTTTTCTGGATTGCTTCCCGCAAGAGAGCGCTGACGACCTTGCCATCTGCAGCACCTACGGTTTGCATAACGACGCCCATCAAAGGCCCCATCGCCCCCATCCCTCTCTGCTTGACAAAATCTTCTCGTTCCAAGACGATTGATTGGATGGTTGATGCAAGGTCGCCAACATCTGCAGGCTTGTACCCGTTGGCTTCCCCATACGCTGCAATTTCTGCCATCGTCGGGGTTTGGCCTCTGAAAGCATCGATGATTTCGTTCATCGATTCACGGGTAATGTCGCCTTGCTCTTTGACTTTGAGAACTTGAGCGCACAGCACCGGATTTGCCTCGTCGTTTTCAAGCACGACGCTCGCCCAACCTTTGTGTGGTAGGTCTGTAGAATAATCGACAAAGATGTCATCCAGTTCTCTGGCTACCAATTGTTTTGCTTGGTCTGCTGAGACATCGTATGCGGCCATCCGGGCGTTACGTTCTTCATCGCTCATCGGGAGTGAGGCAAGGGTAGAGGCCCATGTATCTCCATCGATGACAATAGAGGGGACATCCGTTTCGGGGTACATCCGAGCGCCCCCTGGCAGTGGGCGCATAGGGGCTGTGGTTCCGTCTTCTGGAGCGCCTTTCTTGACCACAACATTTCGAACTTCTTGTGGGATCCTATGCCATGCCAACCTGGCCCGTTGGAGTACGCTTTCTAGAGCGAGTTCGGCTTGCCATTGTGGGGCGAGGCAGAGGATGAAACCGTCGCCGTCACTCAAAGACATTTCATTTCGAACCGCATCGACATGCTCGTGTTCGATTCCATAAGCGGGCAGTTCATCAGAATGGAACACACCTTTCACACCTGCGAGTTTTGCCGCGCCGGCCAATTCCCGACCTAAGCGGGGCATTTGTGAACCCTCTTTGTCCATCGATTTCTGGCCGATTTTTCCATCGAGACCCGCTAGAGGAAGGCAGAGCATCGTATGGCCGGATGAGAGACCTGTTGTCACCATTTTTGAATCGCATGTGGCGAAAGATGCAGACACGTCAATCAAATTGAGCGGAAGATGCTGTTCGGCCGCTGCCGCCACTTTTGCCTCCACCTCGTCGTCAGTGCTTCGGCGATCGGGTGGCAGCATTGGAAGGTCCAACATGGATCTTAATTCGTTGGCCAAACGATAGAAATGGAGTTGGCGAGCCATCTCAAGTCGGATGATTCGTGGAATCCAATTGAGGTCTTGGCACCCCTTGATTTCAACACGGTCGCCACAGGCCAATGAGACATTGAGGTCTTGACGTATGCTCCCAAGGCCCCTGCGCACACGGCGTGTTTGGCGAAGCGTGCGACCAAGGGCCATCGAGGTGACCTTGGCGTGCTCTGGGGAAATCACATCAGGGCTTGTTGCAATCTCAATCAAAGGAAGTCCTAGGCGATCTAGGTTGTAAATCACCTGTTCACCGTTGCTCTTTGCGAGCGTATCGAGCTTTCGAGCGCTGTCTTCTTCCAAGCAAAGCACGTCAATCCCCACCGGGCCGTCCTCAGTTTCGAGGGTCCCGTCGGTTGCAATCAATGAGGTGCGTTGAAACCCGCTTGTGTTTGAGCCGTCCACCACTGTTTTGCGCATGGTCTGCAGGAGAGAGACCGGCTTTGCTTCAAGCAGAGCTGATACGGTGAGGGCGATTTCAATTGCGTCGCTGTCGTGTTCAAGAGGCGGTTGATCGTCGAGTTCAATCAGGCCTGCATTTGGACTTTGAACATAGACAAACGAGCGGTTACGCCTTGATTCGAAGCGCGCTGCGATATCGATTGCACCACCTTCACCTCGTGCCGCCCTTAGCTTTCGTTCAAAGCGTTTCCAATCGCTAGGAACGGTATCGATGGTCACGTCGTAAAGCACACCTGGTTGGCGGGAGTGCAGTTTACCTGTGGCCAGTTGTTGATGAACCTCAATCCCACACATGAAGCCAAGTTGTTCTGGAGAAAGTGCCGATGCATCATCGACATCGCCAACGGGCTCAGTGGTTTGAGGGTCGGCCATAGTTCCACCCAAGCGTTCATCCTTCAAGATTCAAACCCAAGAACATCAAGGGATTCCATGGGTGTCATAACCGCCTGGCCTAAACAGTCGCCCATCGATGTGGAACTTTTCGAGGATGCTTTCGGCCGTTCCACGGTCGATCTTATGACGTTCAGCTTCATTGAGCACATCGTTGTGCTGAGCAACGCCACCACTGTCCACAGCAAGGGTCGAGACAATGTTGAACATCGTTTTCTCTCTGTTTCTCGCAGTGCCTTTTTGGCCGGTCTGAAGTGCAGTTTCGTCGAAATTTCCACCCATAAGGTCTTCTCGCCAGGTCCGAGTGAGGCGAATAGCGCGCTCGGCGTCCTCAATGGTAGCGACTTGCGAAAGACGGATTCGAGCGCTTGCTTCCGCTAGACGGGCGAGCGCTTCGAGGGACCGGGCGGTGATTGCAACGGTGTCAGAAAAGTCGCCAATTTGCTTTCTCGTTTCAACATAGAAATTGACAATCTTTTCACGGGCTTCCAATTCAAGTGAGGGATGAATGCTGCGCTTTGCGTAAGCGACGTACTTTCGAATGAGGTCCCGAGACAGCACTTCACCGTGTTCTTTGGACGTCTTGACGCCCGATTCTGCTGCAATCTTCGTTGGATCTGGGGCTGTTCCTTCATTGACAAGCAACTCACTCACACCCAACAACCTGTTGTCGATGATGTGTTGTGCAATCTGTGCGTCTCTTTCCATTTCGGGGTCGTCGGTCAACAACCAAATGATGTCGAAACGGGATACAAGAGGAGGCGCGAGGTTGATTTGTGCAGTGAATGGAACTTCAGATACTGGCTCAAATCGCCCACTTTTTGGGTTTGCTGCTGCCAATACGGCACATCGTGTTCGCAGGCTGGCGTTGATTCCTGCTTTCGAAATTGAGATTTTCTGCTGCTCCATGGCTTCGTGCATGCTGGAACGATCGCCTTCGTTCATTTTGTCGAATTCGTCAATGGCGGCAAGGCCAAGGTCGGCGAGCACCAATGCTCCCGCTTCAAGCGTCCAACGTCCATCTGCTGCCGCATCTTGAACAGCAGCCGCCGTCAATCCCGCAGCCGAAGCAGACTGTCCGGATGTGAACCGTCCACGGGGGGAGATATCGGCCATGTAGTTGAGCAGTTGAGATTTTGCAACACCCGGGTCCCCCATCAACAAAATGTGGAGGTCCCCTCTGTTCCTTGTGCCGTCAGGATTGAGGCGAGCTACGCCACCAAACAATTGCAAGGCAAGTGAGCGCTTGACGACCTCCATGCCATAAATGGAAGGAGCAATGCTGTTGGTGAACACTTCGTAAATGTCTGGACGTCGGGAAAGTTCCCTGATTTCCAACTCTTCATCCTCAGTGATGACAATTTCTTCGAGCGGGATGTTCTGCCGTTCAAGTGAATGAATGCGAAGGAAAATATCGAACACCGGTGTATCTTTGCCACCTTTTCGTTGTGACCGAATGAAAAGCACGCCATTCGCCTTCACGCGGTCACCCGGATTGAGTTTCCCGGCAAGATCGTGCTCGACGATACAGAGGATACGTTCCGGTTGTATGCCCCCCTTCATTTGTTCAGGCAACTCTTGGAGTTCAACGAATTGCGAGTTGATAAGAATAGAATCTTGTTGCTTCAATTCGAATCGAGTTTGGCGCTTTGCCCGCCCGCATCCACCGTCGATTTGCTGGCATTCAATTGGCTCGATCAATTCTTGTTCGTTTGGTTGATTGATGACCATCGTATGGCCGCAACCCACGCACTCGAACGTCGCGGCGTAAATCCGTGGGCGCACACCCGTAATTTTGGTCGCTACAGCATCGATGGCAAGCATGTTGCTTATGTCATCGGCCCGGAGTTGAGAAACGGTACGGATTTGGTCGCTTGGTAAATGGACGATGCGTACGAAGGGGTACATGTTGCTGTGGCCGGCGTCGAGGAGGAATTGACGAAGAGCCTGATTTGAGGCATGGAAATGCAACTCGGGGTGTTCAACTATGTCGTGTGCAAATTCGTGATCAAAACCTTCGATGACACGGTAAGAGACTTCAAGCGATTGCTCATCTGGCCACATCTGAGCGAGGTTGTGAACCGCCTCTGCGAAGTGATCTTGAATCAAAGAAGTCCAGCGTGCGGGGAGATCGAATTCTTGCAACATTTTCGGGACCTCAAGGTGTTCTTTATCCTCTGAACTTTCATACTGTAGCGTCAACAGTTTATGACCGTATCTTTGCAAAATTGCCACCCCTTCGTTTCCACTGGAAGCCAACACCAGCGAAGTCCCCCGTTTTTGCGAATTCTCAGTGTCCACTGACCAAGCGCCAGCAGCGAATCATCCATGTGCAAGCACCCCGACGCAGAACCATGCCCGAACACGCTTTCACACCAACCCGTGGATTGCTTGAACGATGGAGTGTGGATTCATCGCTGTTAGCAAACAGGCTGGGCGATCCAACCGAACGCGAGGTGCTGGTGCATGTTGCGCCTGAAGGTGTACAAGCAATGCAGAATGGGGGCCATTTACCTGTCATCATTTACCTCGCACCATTCACTTCTTCTGGACCTGCTCGGGCGGGTTGGAAGGCGTTTGCCGAAACAATTCCGCAGCGTCATGAACGCTTGGTTTCCACGGGCCAAATGGAGCCGGCAATCTTGGTCATGCCGGATACCTTCACTAGCTTAGGGGGCAATCAATTCGTCGACTCCCCCGTGCTCGGCAATTGGTCCTCGTGGTTGGCCCAGTGCCTCAAACCTGAGATTACTAAGCGCTATTCAACAAACGGTAACTTTGGCCTGGTCGGAAAATCCTCTGGAGGGTATGGTGCCCTAGTGAATGCCATGTTCATGCCGGGGGCTTGGAACGCTGTCGCTTGCCATTCAGGGGATGTCGGTTTTGAATTGATGTTCAAGCCAACCTTTGCCGAGACCCTCACGCACGTCTCCTCGTTTGGTTCAGCCGCAGATTATGTTGAACATGTGCGGAATGCAGCAAAGCTCTCCGGTCCTGATTTTCACAGTTTGATGATCTGTGCAATGGCTGCCTCTTACGACCCGAAAGAGCCGGCTTCGGACAATCCGCTCGGCATTGTGTTGCCGGTCGAGCCACGCACAGGCGCAATTCTTGAGGACGCATGGGGCCGTTGGTTGCAATTCGATCCATTGTTGATGGTTGACTCGAAAAGTGAGGGGTTAAGTCGCCTCACTGCGTTGTGGATTGATTGTGGCAACAGGGACCAATATCACATTCAATATGGCTCGAGAGCATTGGTTGATCGCTTAGCCGAATTAAACGTCGAACACCGATGGGAAGAATTCGATGGGACACATTCGGGAATCGACCACCGATTAGATTTGAGCCTACCTTTCCTCGCAAAGGCTCTGAAAGAAAGCGTCGGGAATTAGAGCCGATTGGTTCATGAAACGCCTTTCTGTGGAAGTGGTATGGCCAAGCCCATGGATTACGCAAGTGCGGGTGTCGATATCGACCTTGAAGGCTCGGCTGTCGCTTCATTGATCGCCTCGTTGGGGCGGTCGACAAGGCAGCCTGGAACGCCGGGTGCCCCAGTGGATTTACCCGGTGGTTTCGGTGGTTTGATTGAATTTGGAGACTCGCTGCTTGCATTGGCAACCGACGGAGTCGGCAGCAAATTGCAAATCGCTTCGGCACTGAACCAGTGGGGTGGCGTTGGCATTGACTGCATGGCCATGAACGTCAATGACTTGTTGTGTGTTGGTGCAGAACCTATTGCATTCGTGGATTATGTAGCCGTACCTAAGCCGGATCCCGAAACGCACGCAGCCCTTGGAGCATCGCTTGCAGAAGCCTGCCGTTTGGCAAGGGTGACCCTCGCCGGTGGCGAAACGGCCTCTCTGCCCGGTATTGTCACGGAGCTTGACCTGTCGGGAACTGCACTTGGCTACGTCAAGAAAGGAGATACCATCACTGGTGAGAACCTCAAATCCGGCGACGTGCTGATTGGGTTGCCGTCATCTGGCATCCACTCCAACGGGTATTCTCTCGTCCGAAAGGTGATCGAGCATATCGGAGCCGATTACACCGATGAGGCCCCCTTTGCTGTGCCCAGCATCGGACGCTCAGTGCTCAGGTTCGATGACCGAGAAGGGTTGCCCTTCACGCTTGGAGAAGTGTTTCTCAACCCAACCAAGATCTATTGCGATCCTGTGGTTGACCTCCTTCATGCCTGCGCCACGGAAGACGTTGAGTTTTCAATCGCCGACCTTCATGGGATTTGCCATGTGACCGGTGGCGGCCTCTCGAACCTGTTGCGCCTCCACGACAGTCTTGGATGGCACATCGACGCACCGTTACCTGCTCACCCTGAGTTTGAATGGCTTCAGAGCGTTGGAGGCATTGAAACGCGGGAGATGTACCGCACCTTCAACATGGGCTGTGGCATGATTATCGCCGTTGAAGCTGAACACGCCCAGGCCATCTGCGAATGGCTCGGTCAAAGGCTCACAGGCGTTGCCATCATCGGCACCGTTGAAGACCATGGTCACAAGGTAACCCACGCCATCGAGGGCGTCGAATTCACGCACTATTGAGGCGTCAAGCGGTTGCTTCTTCTGCATCATCACCGGCTTCTTCCGGTGCTTCAGCAGCAGGTGCTTCCGACTTCATTGCTTCATCAGTTTCGTCTTCAGTCATCATCAAACGAACGCCGTTCACAAGTGCAATGACCGCTCCAAGGTAGATAAGAACGGTGATGTAATCTGCGATGTTATCGAAGTTGGTCCAGTAGGTCAGCATCTCTTGGTTGGTCACGATGGAAGATTCGAGGGTTTCTGCATCTGCATCAGAGATTTCACCGCTCGACTTGATCATGAACACCGGTTGAAGGTCGTCAATGGTTGGAGCGACGTTCATCGAAGTAATCGGGCGTGTGTCAAGGTAGAAGTAAGACGTTGATTCGCCAGCGATGGCTGCTCCACTGAGTTGTTCAACGCTCATTGTCACTTCACTGCCGAAGTACACCGGAAGTGCACCAGGAACGGCGTCCAGCAAGGTGTCTGTGTCCAAGAGCTTGGCCTGGATGTTACGGGTCAATGGATCGAGGGAGGCACTGCAGTCATCCACGGGGATTCCCTTGAGGGTTGATTCGCCATCACAGACAATTGCAGCGGTTGCATAGCCAGAGAGGTCGACGCGGTTGTCACCGTCAGCAAGGAAGCCACCGATGGTGCCTGCTCGGTTTTCGGCTGTAATCAATCCGAAGGTGTTCGCTGCCTTTGTAGGGTCCTTCCAAGAGAAGAAAGAACTCTCATCAATGGAAAGGGTTGTGCCCTTGTCGCAAGCACTGCTCTCACCGGTACAGATGGTGTAGTTGGTTCCAGTATCACTTACAACGCCACCAGATCCGTAGTAGGTTGCGTTTGATTCAAGGCTGGTCCATCCAACAGTCATGTCCATTGGGTTGCCGCTCGCAAGGAAGGCAGACACAGGGTCGTGCCATCCGAGCAACCAGTTGTTGAATTCTTGAGTCAAGTATGGCGAGGTACCAAAGGAGTCAATGAGGAACCCTGGGACAAAGTCACCGAAAATTGCCCCGAACATGAATGCGCGCATTGCTGCGGCTGCATTTTCGTCAACGCCGTAGAGCATAGCCACGGTGGAAGTGTTCCATTCCATTGGCGTGCCTGGGCCCATAGTAGCAAAGTCGATTGGAGGGGTCATGCCGCTCAATTCACCGTAGAGGAACAGGGTTGCTCCAGTGGAGGTGGTGAGGCCGAGTGGGCCATAGAGAGCGTTTCCAGATTGCGCCTGTGAAAGATCGACTGCTGGTGCGCCGGCGCTTCCTGGCACAAGCGCTGTACCCCATGCTCCACCCATGTTGAGGGAGTTGGTGAGGTAAGGATCGCCGACAGGGCTCATGCCACCAAAGGTTTGGTTGACGAATTGTTCAGCGTTCATGGTACCAACACCGCCAAGAAGACCGAGTTGTGCAGAGGAGGCGGAAGTTGCCCATCCGCCAGCCCATCCCATGACCGCTGCGTATTGATCGCCTGTGAGGGTGTAAGCGGCCATTGCGTCTGCAGGTTCCATGGTAAGGAAGGCTGCAAGTCCGAAGCCCGTTTCTTCAGCGTTGGTGGCAATCAAACCGGTTGGTGTGTCGGTCAAGTGACCGGCAACCATGAGGGCGATGCCGTTTGCACCAGTGAAGTCGACGCCCAAGAGGTTGTGAAGTCGGCTGGTGATGTCATCGTTGTTGCTTGCGTTGAAATCAGTACCGCCACCGTATGTTTGGAAACTTAATCCAATGGCCCCATACATTGTCCAGTCCCGAACGAATGTTTCGTAAGGGTCTGCGGTAGCATATCGATACAGACCCGCACGTTGCATGACTGTAGAGTTAGCAGGATCGGCCAAAACATCAGAAAGAAGAGTTTCTGGAGCGCCCATTCCCATGAAAGCGACAAGACCAGTAGGGTTCGTAAGAGACATGTTAAATTCAGCGTCAAAAGGAGATGTCGTGTTCGTCATGGCGTTGTCCAAATCTCCAGATGACCAGTTGCCGCTAGTGTTTGCTAAATCGTGACCAGTTTGATGGTTTGCGTCCATTACGGCTGCGCCAGAACCAGAGGATCTCCATCCAAGTTCTGAGACACTCGCCCAAAGATGGCAAGGTACTGTAATGCCGGCAACTGGGTCAACGCACAAGTCGTCTAAGGTTTCAGTAGCTGCTTGTGTGGTGTTCATGTCTTGGTTGATCATTTGGGCCGCGAATCCGACCTTCGTCAGTTCCATAACGCCGTCCATTGCGGTTCCTGTTGCTCCAATGACTTGAGGCATGAAACCAATGTTGAGTTGGGTAATTTGCACATCACAAGGGACTGCACTGTCAACAGCACAAGCGTATGATGTGTCTTCGTGGTATTTGATTTCCCCCGCGTCTGCATCATGAGCGAGCATGGTGCGCTCGGAGGTGATGGTGTAGGTGACCGGTCCGACTTCTTCGTACACCGGGGCATTACCCATCATCACATCACCTAGGTTGGTGAGGTTCCAGGCATAGAAATCCCGGTCGGTGGAAGAAGAAAGCCAATCCGATTCAAATTCAGTGCAGTCGTCGTTCGAGCAGATGTCATCTTTTGGTGCTTCTGCGGTCGCTTCAGCGACAGCGTCCGGGACGGCCCCTGTCGCTATTGGAGCGAGTATGGCTAGGTTCAAAATAAGGAACATGAGGCCTGCTCCAAGCATTGCTTTATCCGATTTTAATATCGACATAACCCCTCGTGGCGTACGGTCCGTGTATAAGCGTTGGTGTATTTCGCAACACCAAGTGCGCCATATCATGGCAGGTGTAACGTCGCGGAAAACGAATCGGTGCGGTCATCAATGAGCAGTTCCACGGCTCGTCATGGCGGAGCCAAGCACCAAGGAGGATACCCCGCCGGGTTGGCCAGGCCAATTGTGGCTCGAGGGGCGCACCCTTGTCCATCTCCAAGAGGAGCAAGAACGTCCAAGCCACATGCCCCGGGGACCTGCAAAACGCACGGGGGTTGGTTTTCTCAATCCTGCAATGGCGCCAGCCCGAACTCGAAGCGTGCTTCTCCTTGCGGATGCCTTGGAACACGGATGGCTTGTCAAGCAAGATCGATCTCTTCGTGCGCTTGATGCACTGTGCGCTACAGGTGTACGTATTCGACGATGGCGCAACGAAATCCCCAGCGATCTTCAGCACCGACTCCGAATCACTGGAAATGACTTGGATGAGTTCGCTCTTTCATGGGCCAAAGCGTCTCATGCATTGCACCCCCCGCAAACCGATGTCGACCATAAGCCCGAAGAGGATCGTCACGGTCAGCCTTCCACTGCAGTGTTTGACAACGGGCTTCACTTCCAACGGCTCGATGCGCGCATGGCCATGGTCGATGCCGCCTACCAGTGGGTGGACTTGGATCCGTTTGGATCCCCGATTCAATTCCTCGATGCGGCATTACAAAGCCTGTCAAGAACAGGAGTGCTTGAGGTGACTGCCACGGATACGGCCGCGCTGACAGGTTCATCGCCCTCCAGTCAAGCTCGCCGTTACCAAGCCAAAGGACTGGTTGATGAATACGCCCATGACGATGCGGTTCGATTGCTGCTTGGCACTGTGGCCACAACCGCTGCGCGGCTGGACAAGGTCGTGACCCCTTTGTTGGCTCTTTTCGATGGGCATCACGTTCGAATCTCGTTGTTGGTTAAAACGAGCAAATCGGAAGCAACAAACATCCGGAATTCAATCGGATGGAGGGTGCGATGTGATGATGTTCCGTACAAATTTGTTCAACACCCGGCCCCAGAACAATTGATTCGGGCTAGTGGGCCAATGTGGACTGGCCCTATGTGGCATAGCGAAATTGCAGGACGCATGACTGTGGAGCGGGCGCTAAAGCTGTGCCACCCGGACCTTGAGGAAATTGAACACCATCGCGCCAACGGATTGGTGTGGAATGAGGAGGACATTGAACATTCAGCTCGTGAAGTGAAGCGAGGTGTGCGTTACATTTCAGAAGCGGCTGATTTGATGGGCAGGGAGCATCTGTTGCTCAGTCTTGACGCCCTTCCAAGGCTTGCTGGTGTTGGCGGTGCTCCAAAAATGGAAAAATTACTCGAAGCCCTGAATGAATCGGGTCATGCTGCAGCGCGCTATCCCGATTTAGAGCCAATGTTGGTAACCGATGCGCCATTTGATGCCGTGATCCAAGCCGTGCAAAACGCTCAACCCTCAACCGAATGAAGGGTCGAGTGACGGGTCGTCTTCGATGTCTATTTCCGGCCCTGGAAGCATTGTGCGAGAATTTTCGATGACTTCTTGGACGCTCGATTCGATCGTTTGAGCGTTTTCCAAGAGTTCGCTCAATGGAATCTCGAATCCAGTCAAATCACCAATCGCCTCGACGGCCAAGGCTGCCGCTCTTGCGTCTGGATACAGCGGGCTTGCTTCTGCGAGAAGTGCGGTGACGTCGATCCCCAAACGGTCGCCTTCACCGAGTAAGAAACCGGTAATTCCTGCAACAATGCCCTGTTGAATCGGTTCGATGCCGGCATTCCGGAGGCGGACACGAGCTGTTTCGGAGGAGCCCACGCCAAACAGTTGCCCCGATGCAACATCATTGGTTCCAACCAAGCCATCAATGATGATGAGGCGATCAAAGCCGCCTTTGGTGAACCATTCTAAAACGGTCGAAGCAAACATGATGTCTTGTTCGTTTTTGAATTGAATCTCGGAGGTAAAAACGCCGATTCCATCGCCCTGATACACTCGCACCGGGTGCTTAGGAACCTCGTTATGAATCAACGCCACGGCAGGAAATTCTGCGTTCAAAACCGTGCCGAGTTGCCTCATTTTCAGGGTCTTGATGATGTGCGATGCTGCGATCACGCCGACCATGCCAGCCGTAGTGAATCCGGCAATTGCAACGCCACCTGTTCGTGGGTCTGCACCATCCTGCAAAACAAGTGCGTAGCCCTTGAACTCATGCTCCATGAAACGCCCTCCGTGATGTCGGTGACATTGGCTCTATGAAAAGACCTACGATGGGGTTATTCTTCCCATACCGCCCAATCTTCCCAGCCTTCTTCACGGTACCACCAAACGCCTTCTTCGTCTTCCCACCACTCCGTGCCGTTTTCATCGACACTGATTCCGTCGTCTTCTTCTTCGACATCTGATGCTTCCTCTTCTGATTGGTCAATTTCATACGATTCTATCTCGCCTTCATCTTGGCCGTCGAACTCATCGAATAGACTTGGGCGGCGTTCTTCAGGCGCTTCGATATCATCCAGCGAACGGCCTTCTGATTTGAGTTCGTCAAGGGTTTTGCTCGAACTCGGGGTTGGTTTTTGAACCGGTTTCGACACTGGGGGTTCTTCCTCTTCCTCCATGTACCAATCATCGTCTTCGTCTTCTGCATTCTTTCGCAACACGACCACGCCACCTGCAACCGCTACAAGCAGCAGAACGCCAACGATGCTGCCGATGATGAGGGGGGTGGAATTCTTAGTCTCTGTCGGTGTTGTGTCAACTGGTTGTTCCACCTCAGGTTGTTCGCCCAGCGTCCACTGTAATTCACCTTCAGTGCTTGCGGTTGATGTGGTCATGGAGTCGCACGGATTGGCTCCGCCGAACTCCGAGCATGTGATGGAAACGACGTACTCCACTCCCTGGATGCCAGGGAACAAACCGTCAGATGGCCCATTACGAACCGGTTGGAATTCGACTTGAGTCGAGCCCTCTGCAGAAATGGTGAGGTTCGACCCGCTCCCCGTCAAGGAAGACGACTCAAAGGTGAACGGGGGCGGCGTGGTCGGGTAAGTGATCCAAGAAAACCCGACGAACACATCAAACGGATTCGGATTGGTAATGGTGCAAGTAATCGCCTCATCCGCCCCATTGTCCTCCCACGCGTAGGTTGCAGTACCACACTCGATGAGGGGCGAAAGGGTTGTGTCTGGGAAGGATGGCCCTGTCGTATTCGTGTTGTTTGTTGTATCATTGCCATCGGTTTCATTCGTTTGGTCTTCTGGGCCACCAATGAAGGTGAATGAAATTGGATTCATCGATGGTTGAATCCACGATTTTGTCGGATCTGATGTCAAGACAAGAGTGTCCGTAGCGTTCGCGGTTCCAGAAAGAAGGAGTTGCCCGCCCTTGACCTCGACGAGCCCCGAGCTGGTGACATTACCGCTCTCGTTTTGTTGAACCCATTCGTAGGTAAGTCCCTCAATGTAGGTGTTTTGGGTTGCTAATTCTGCTTGGAAGGTAAGCTCTAGTTCGTAGACGCCGTCTTGGTTGAGTTCCAAGACCGTGTCCTCGGTGGTGACTTCTGCTCGGAGCAAACCTATTCCTTCGAGGACAAGGTTCGATGCAGCGGTTGGCTGCATGGTCGCGTCTCCGGCGTTACCCGCGTAATCGATAGTGAGGGTTGCAACATCAAAGAAGGTGATGAAGGTCGCCCCCAGATCGGTCAAATCCTCAACCGCAATCGCTTGCCATACCCCTTCCTCGTCCGTTGTTCCTGAAACGGTGTAACTGGCACCCGAAGCCACGATGGTCAACGAGAGGGGTTCGCCCCCAATGGGCACATCTCCACTTGAAAGGGAGATATTCAGGTAAAGTGAATCCAACGCACTGAGGCTGAAATCCTCATCTGTTGGTTCAGCGCTTGTCGATAGGTCATAGGCAATTGTAACATCGCGGATGGAATTGTTCAGCGACATGACGGGGCCAACGCTGCTGAATTCGTCGGTGGCGTTGCCATAGTTATCATAAGCAACGACGGCAATAAAGTACGCGATCGTATCGTCGGTTATCAAGCCAAGATCCGCCGTGCTCAACGACATCGTTTGGTTGGTCGTTGTGTGCGTGATGGTCGCAATAGCGCTGAGATTGTCAAGCGATTCAATGCCTTGATTTTCCATGTAAACCTTGTACTCCAAAGCGCCATCAATCGAGATATTCCACGTGATTTCAAGCGAACCACCGGTGTCTTCTGGAGTATCGTACGCCATCAATCCTGAGACTGCTGCTGGCGGGGCGGGGAATGGGATTGTCAGCGTCAATGGTGAAGACATGTTGCTTGTCACGCCAAAGGAATGGAGGGAACGAACTGCATAGATGTAGGTCTCGCCGTGCACAACCTGACCGTCAACGGTCATGTTGTTGCCTTCAACTGCGTAAGGAGATGTCAAATCAAAAGCACTTCCTTCAAGCGCCCTAAACACCTCGAACTCGATCAAATCATCTCCGAAATCCAGCATGTCTTGCCATCCAAATTCCACTCGATCCGAGGTCAATTCAGTGACCGACAGGACCGGTGTCGGGGGCAGAGCGAGATTTGGAGCGCCAGGCGTGTATTGGGCAATGAGTCCGGACACCATGAAGTCCCCAGACATTGTCGAGGTCACCGGCAGTGATACGACGAAGTTGCCGGTTCCTGCAGTTTGTTGCTGATTGATGATGTTGGTGAGGTTGCCTGCAGAAAATGGGTTGTTCTCAACTACAAAGTCGATGTCGTAGCCAATGTCCATGTTTGAGAGATTGAATGTTCCATTGGTGTTGCTTGTGAAATCGAAGAAAACATTGGACATCCGAATTCCATAACCGTCTTCGATGTACGGGAGCGCATTCATCAGTGGGGACAAGAGCAATGTCATGTTCCCCAAGGGGTCTTCAATCGAAAGTGGATTCATGCTGAATTGGGAACTCCCTGAATAGCCAGAAGCGGTTAAATCGGTCTGGCCGTCAAGATTGATGTCCATGCCGATGGTGCTGTAGGCTCCGATGAATAAGCCATAAGTTCCATTGCCCGCAGCTACAATGTGTTCGAGAACCCCGTCCCCGTCCATGTCTATGCCTTTTGCATCCATTGGTGCATCCCAAGGCTGGAGAGCGCCGGATTGTGCGCCGATTGAAGTCGAATTGATGTTGAATATTGAGATGTTTCCACACACCCCAGTGACCTGGTTGCAATCGCCCGTAGACCTTGGTACAATCAACGACGTTGCCCCGTCACCATCGTGGTCGAAAAATGATGCATTATTGAGGGCGCTTGCAGAAGCAAGTTCTGTCGTCGATAAGACGTTTGTAGTGTTCCATTGCGAGCCAATGTTCAGCGCAATCGTGTACCCTACTTGGTTAGTACCAATGAAGTCAATATCACCATCGTTGTCGATGTCCCCTGCAATGGGTTGTGATTGTATGCCGTCGAAACGGCTTGGATTCTCTGAGATGCCGGAGCCTACAGTCCATTGAAGTGGCGTGCTGTGACCATAAAAATCGGTCACAACGGCGCTGTAGGTGCTGGCGTTCGCATCAAAATAGCCTGCTGTGAGGTAGAGAAGGCTTGTTGAAGTGGCTGTGTTGTTCATGTTGACCGTATAAGTTTGGTTCGCTCCGAAGGATCCTACCTTGGCGTTGAAGGTTCGAAGAGAAAAGACCCCGCCCGAGTGTATGGAAATGATATCGGCGTTTCCGTCTTGGTTGAAATCGCCTGCGCTTGCCGCTATGCTGTTTGAATTCAGAGCAACGAGTTGAGCAGCCCCTAAAGAAGCGGTTGTCGAGTTTGTAAAGTGAACACATGCGTTGGAAGAGGTGTAATCAAAACTCACCACGTCATCCATGCCGTCGCCATCGAAATCGGCCATAGAAAGCTCTGTTGCCCCCGCACATGTGGCCACCCAAGACGACATGTTGAGTCCCGTGCTTGCGTTCCAATCAATCCGTGAAATCGCTGCATTAAATCCGGTGACGGTCTTGGATAAAACGGCGATTTCTGGCAAGGTGTCGTTGTCCATATCTCCAGAGGTAAAGGTCGTGACAACGCCAGTTGGGACAAGGCCTCCAGCGACAGCCGAAATGAAATCTACATCCAAATCAACCGAGTCGATCGAGGCTGCGTATGGGATGTTGACCATCGATGATGATACCGAACCTGTCGAATAGAGCACGTCTGTGGTGGCACCTGTGATGAAAGATTGTTGGTGGCCCAGATGGCCATAACCTGCCCCTTCAAACGCCCATTCCTTTACGCCGTCTTGACCGATGTCAATGTAGACTTGACCGGGGGTGGCCACCTCATCTTTCGCGTTGACGAGGAATGAAGCGGATTCAAAAGTGACGTTTCGGGGCACTTCGATACCAAGGCTTGTATCGGTCAAACCTGCCGTCAAGCTCACGCTTGACGCTGCTTGTCCACCATCGAAAGTACTCACCGTTCCTCCAGTGGGGTTCGCAGCCACCAATACAACTGCAAAAGACTGCAGCAGAAGCAGGGTGACGAGGAGCAACGGCCCAGTACGAGTTGCGTTTACCATGGTGTTCACAAGTCCCATCTGTGCGCAAGCCCTTCAAGTTCCTTACGGCTCATTATAGAAGAAAGCGGCGTTATGGGTGTGAATTCGGCATTCCCGCCCCGCCAAATGGAAGACCTGAGCGATAAAGGATTATACGGCACTGGCAGGCATTTCAGACCAGAGGGGACAAAATGGAGCCAAATAGCAAGGTATCCGTCATTGCAGGTGACATCGAAATCGATCTCGAAGGCGCAGCTATGGAAGTTGAAGAGCAAATGATCCTCCACCGTCAGGACGACACCTGGACCATCATGCTCGATCGATTGGCCCAGGCCCGCGCAGATGCTCTGAAAGCGGCTGTCTCAGCAGCAAAAGAAAAGGGATTACCCGAGCGGGGATCAGGCTTTAGGGTCCTTTTGGAAACTTGTTCATTAGAGCGAAAACCCGACCAGGTTCTCGGGGCGATTCATTACCTCAGAGATGTTGAGAACATCCAGGACAGTCCTCCGCGCGTCATCAACCAGTTGTTCGCTGATGCGAAAATCGACCCGCCAGGGAATCTTTCATTGTACCTCAATCGTCTGAGGGAGCGGAACTTCCTCATGGTCCCTCCCGGAAAAGAAGATAAAAACCGATTTGCACATCTGACTGAAGAAGGTCGTGCTCATCTTGATAAACGCTCAACTGCATGAGGAACCATCATGGTAATGTCCGGCGGTGGGGGCGACGACCCTCGAGAATCAACGGGAGAAGTTCAATCGATAGTATTGGACTGGTCGTTTCAAAATCATGCGGCAGAGATCCTCAGGAAGGGGCGCCATGCCGGCTCAAATTTCCGTCGCAGTATCCTCGATGGAGCTGATTTGACAGAAGGGGATTTTTCCAATTGTGATTTTCGAAAGGCATCGATGTACGAGGTCGATCTGATGAAGTCTGCATTTGACGGGGCGGATTTTCGCGGGGCAGACCTGCGGAAGGCGAGGTTGAATTTATCCAATTTTAGAAATTGTAAATTTGCAGGCGCAGACCTCCGCGGCATCCGTGGAAAATATGCAATCTGGCAGGGAAGCGATTGGTGGAATGCCAAGGTAGATGAGGGCCTTGAGAAGGCACTTTCTAAGAAATGGCCACGGCCGACAGATGAGTGAAGCCCAATCACTCTTCTTCGACCACAAGTTCTACTTTCGGGCTTGGATACAACGCAAGTCGAGCTCTTGCGTTCAGCAAAGGAAGGGCTGCAATGCTCAAGCATGAGACCATGCAAACTGAACAGAAGTAAGGTAAAATCTCGTATGTAAAAAGCAGAGGTCCTGTGAGGGTGGACGCTGCTGCACCACCTATGAGCCAACTTCCTGCTGCTCCGCTAGCAAGACCAACGCCAGCGCCTGCCACGTTCATCCACGCACCGAGTGGATTGAGTCGAAACAAAAATCCTGAGCCTAAAATCATCAATGCAGCGGCCAAACCAAGGCCAACCGCTCGAATGAGGTAGCCGCCAGATTCCCGGGCCTCATCGTGAAATTTCTGATACTGCTCCGGAGTCAAATCGTCCGCATCGCTGGCTTGGCTGTTCGGTGTGGTGAGAAGAAGTTCGACTTCTTCATCAGATAAATCGGCCGCTGCATGGAGCTGATAATCTCCCCATGCTTGGAAAGCCAAAAGCAAGGCGCCGAGCACGATCAGAACCGCTACGGATTTCGGCCCCTTGGTGTCGGGGCGGATTGCAAACATATCAACAGGCGGAGAGGGGACTGAGTCTTCCTCTTCCATGCGCATCGAGAAACCAAGATCAAGATCGCTCATTCGAAGGCCTCCATAACGTGGTTGAGGAGCCCGGTGCGAAGATCGTCGGGGATGGCCTCGGGTTGAAGGGTCTCCATATTGACGCAGACCGTGACTTGGGTGCTCTTCCAAAGGGTGGCACCTTCTTGGTTCTCAAACAGGTAATGCCAGGTGCAGGAACTGCTACCGACCTTGGCAATGGAGAGGGTTGCATGAACCGTATCGCCGTACTTCAAAGGGGCGATGAAATCAGTTTCAACATGGACAACGGGGAAGCCAATTTTTCTCTCGTTGATCATGACGGGGTAGGAAACGCCGCACATGGGCTCCCATGCCTCTTCAAAAAAACGGTGGGCGAGATCGAAGATTCTAGGGAAATAAGCGATGTTTGCCCCGTCCAACATCGCATAGTCGACCCTACGGGTAAGTTGAACCGCCATGTTACGCCCAATATGTGGGGCGTGATGAAGGCTTGCTTGGGCGTTTAATTCAAGCGATGAAAACGCAACCCGTTGCGCTTATATCCAAGCGGTCGGTGGACCGACCACCAAGGCCCTATAGTGTAGCTTGGATATCACGCCGGCTTGCGGAGCCAGCAACCCGTGTTCGAATCGCGGTGGGGCCGCTCTTCCCTTCTTTTGAGCGTCAGCATCCACCTATGCTCGCCACTCGTGCATGGGCCATCCTTGTTCCTCAGCAAGCCTTCGCAATGGCCCTTCGGGGTTGATGGCTACTGGGTTTCCCGTGATTCGCATGAACCAAGAATCAGCATGAGTGTTTCCATAGCCATAACACTGCGCCAAGTCGTGTCCATTTTGTGCAGCATCTGTTTCGACCACTGGGACCTTACCCTTTCTTCGCGGAACCGACCAGCCACGTTCAGAGCCAGAAAGGATCCCTGTTCGTGCTTCTGGGCCACATCCATACACGGCATCCATGCCCAAAACCTCGGCCATGGCTTCAGCCATAGGCGCAATCGTCGCCGTCACCAAGACCAGTCGGTGACCTTGTTCTCTGTGCCATGCGAGTTTGGCTTTTGCTTCTGATGAAACTCTCGGTGCAAGTTTTTCGAGGGCTAGACGGTTCGAATATGATTCCAAAACTTCCCACGATGCAAGAGAAAAGTGCCCCCGGTTTCGGGCGGCGTCATAGAACGCACGTCCTCGAAGCAGGTTGCCAACAAGCCCAAGCGTCCAGCTCAGCGCACCAACCGGAATTCGCCAAGGGCGGCGTTTCGCTAAATCGGCCGCCAGTGTTTTCTCACTTGATGCATCCAAAAGGGTGCCATCCAAGTCAAAATACGCCGCAATGCTACCTGTCATGATTCACGGGTGCACAACACCATACATGAGTGCGTCCCCATTCCGCCCGAAAAGATTAGGATTTTCGGGGCGCTTGAGGGCAGCCCAGTTCACCATAGACCCGTCGGCCTGCTCGATGATCTTGCCACCATTCAAGGCAGTCCCCCAGGTGCCGTGGGATGAAAAAGCCAACTTTCCTCGGGGTTAAGCCGTGGTTGCGCATTGAACGGTCGTTGGAGAGGCTTGCGACAATTGACTGGGCTGAGCACCCGGGGTTCATTCCAACAAACCGTAAAATTTCATCTTTCAATCGCTCAAACCGAGCCTTCTTTTGGGAACCTTTTCCCTCTCTGCGTGGTGGCATGAACGGAAAATCAAATTGAACCGCTATGAAAGATATGGTGGTTGTCCCACCCTCGAAAACTTGTTTTTCTTACTCAAAAGTGACTTTTTGAGTGGTTTTCCAATTTGCAGTTGCAAGTTTTTTCGCTTTTCCATCTGCGATGATTGGGTGGATCGTTTTCAATTCGCCATGCATGCCACGAACGTGAAATTTAACTCGAAGTTCAGCCGCTTGATCTCGGACAACGGCCTCCATTTGATCTTCATCAAGATCGATCGAAGCGAGTGTTGCTCCGTCGGTTAAACTGGAGATGGTAAAGGTGCTACCAGCAACGGAAAGGGCTGGACGAAAATCCATGTCGTTCGGGTGGTTCATCCACACAGAAACGTCCAAAGACAGCGAATCACGGATGTTAACACGGCTGATTTCGATGCTCTCGACCATTGCAATCGAACCCTACGAAGGGCAGGTGGTTGATACGCCTTTCCATTGACCAAAGTGGTCACTCGTAAGCAATCTCTGTCAACTGAGGGACGTGCAATTTGATGATGACACTGAGGGTCCAGTCGTTACCGGGGTCGGGGTCTGGTGTGCCCTCAAATAACGGGTCAGGGTCTGCTTGCTGGGCAACGACACTCCAAGCCCATTCACCTTGGCCTGCTCGTGCGGTTGCGTCCATCAACAGCAGTTGGAGGAGGTCTTCCTCCGAATCTGAATCAAAGATACCATCCTCGCCAAATGGATTCAATTCTTGGCCGGAGACTGTAGCGGTTGCCGACTCGTTTGACGTGATGTTTTCGCCTGCAGTTTGGTCCGAGCGCTTGTAGCCATCATCGATGATAAAGACGCTCAATGTGAAATTGTCTTGGGGGGCCAACACGTCTTGTGAAAGAGTGAGTACGCCTTCGAAGTCAAGAACGCGCCCCTCCATGCCAGGCGTAATATTCCCCTGCCACTCTTCACCCTGATCGAGGTATTCATCCCAAGAGTATTCGACTTCAATGGTTTTCCATGTCACCTCATACCTGCGAGTAAGAATATCCAGCGTGAAGACTTGTTCAGCAGTTGCGCCCTCACCATCATCGAGGTGCAGGCTTGCGGTGATGGTTCCAGAGCGATTGGTGGGGATCAACACGGTGTCAGTCGTTGCATCGATATCGTTTCGTGGGTCGCCGTCTTTGTCGCTGTCCTCGCCCCAATTCAGGTCCCATGCGTAATCGAGATTCTTGCCTTCTGGGTCGTAACTCCCGCTGGCATCGAGCAAAGCTGAATCGCCTGAGCGAATCACTTCGGGGAAGGTCAAATTCAGCTGGGGCGCGCCGTTTACAATTACGGTAGCGGTGATGTCATCGGTACCACCTTGATCGTTGGTGATGGTGAGTTGGGCGGTGAAGATGCCGTAACTTGAGTAGGTGTGCGATGTGAATCCAGAAATGGTTTCAGAAGTTCGCCCGTCGCCGAAGGACCAAGTATAGGAGGTGATCACACCCTCGACAGCTTCTGAATCGCGGGCATCAAAAGTCACTGTTTCCCCTTCTTGAATCTGGAGAGGGTAAGCGTTCAACGACGCCCTAGGGTCGACCGTGGTGTCCAAAACACCTGTGCATCCTGCGAGTGATGTGGTTGCCATTACCAAGCTCATAAGCACGCAAAACCAAGCCCGCCGGGTTGCTTGAGTGCTCCACATCAAAGCAATCGAGCCGGCTGCCCTTTCTAACGCTTGGGGGAATATTTTACCCCCCACGCCGCATTCAACACCTTGGTATGGCCCTCTTATTCAAGTCGCCAGCGTTGTTTCGATCCATAGGTCAAAGTCCTCCAAATCCATTCTGCTGGACCGAAGGCATAGCGATTGAGCCACCAAGGGCTCACGAGCAATTGGAAGGCCCAAATGACCAGAACAATAGCATACAAGGCCCATCGTTCTAAAACTCCGACGAGGCCAAAGCCTGCGCCGGTAAATAGGACAAGTGAAATCAAAGAATGAAGGAGGTAATTGCTCAATGCACTGCGGCCGACTGCTGCTAAACGGGTTCGCAAAGAGAGCCAAAGTTTGCCTTGACAAAACATCATCACCGCTCCAAGCCAGCCCACCGCCATGGCAACCCTACCAACTTGATAGGTGCCTTGAAAGTAGCCGGTGATCACAATGACGTCAAAATTCGACTCTATCGCCCGATAGAGTTCATACCCGTTGGTCAGCAAGCCAACTCCAAAGCCAACCACCATCATTCGAAGGTAAAGGGAACGGCGGCTCTTCGCAGAAAGCACGCCTAATCGATACATGGCCATGCCAAGAAGCATCATGCCCATGGCGTCCCAAAGCATGTACACGGGAACAAAAAAGAGTAATTTTTCATTGACATTTTTTGCGCTGTATGCTGCCACTTCGAAATAGGACCCTCGCCTCGTATCAAGCTCTTCCTGCACTGCTGTTTCGTTATACTCGAGCGTGTTTTCCATGTCGTGCCAAAGGGCTGCTTCTTCGAGGAATGCTTGATCGTGGGGCCCGTTGGGGTCGTCTTCCAAGATGGTTGCTGCATCTCGCGCCTCGTGCATGATCTGGCCCGAGACGAAAAACAGCCCTGATGAACACAGCAAGACCGTCATTGACAGAAGGATCAGCGTTTTTGGCTTCACGTGCCTCAGCGGGTAAAGCAGTGCACCGGCGATTGCATACACGAGCAGAATGTCCCCCGTCCAAAGCAAAACATAAGCATCAAACACGCCAAATAACAGAAGGAAAAAGGTACGCCGATAGTGCAAGGCGGCGCCCTTTTCCAAACCGGATTTGCTGCCCAAGCCAGTGGTAAACATGATGATGCCTGCTCCAAAGAGCATGGAAAAGAGCCCCCTCATCGACCCTTCAAAGAACAAATTGATGAAGCCCCAAAGTGCATAATTGAGGCTTGAATGGTCCCCTGAACCGGCGATTGGATTGTAATAACCGACCGAGGCGAGGCCAAAACCAAGAATATTGAGCAAGAGCACCCCCAGCAACGCCACGCCTCGCAGAACATCCAGCGATTCGATCCGTTCAGAACGAGCAACTGGGCTGCGAATTGCTTGAGGGGGCACCTCCGTCTGGCCCATGGGGAGTTCTCATTCGTTTGACCATTAAATCTTGAGCCGTCGCTCTTCGTATTTCTATCACAATTTGAAGAAAATCATTCCAGCGATGAAACGGGCTGTTAGGTGATGTTGAAAGAGGGACGGTGTTCTTGGCCCACTATGGCCACTGATGTCTTTGGCGGCGAGCGAGTGCTCGCCTTCGACCTAGAGACCACGGGCGTCTCGACACAGTACGACCGCGTGGTCCAGTTGGCACTGATTGGAGCAAACGCTGAGGGCGAGGAAATTCATTATGAAAAACTCGTCAACCCTCGTCGCCCCATCCCTTCTGGTGCAAGTCGAGTTCATGGTATCTACGATCACGATGTTCGCTCATTGGGTGATTTTTCAGTGGTCGCAGAGGAGGTGGCTGAACTGATCGAAGGCGCTATTATTGTCGGCCACAATGTTCGAAAGTTCGACATGGCGATGCTTGAGAGTGAGTACCTTCGCCTTGGCAAAAGAGCACCAAAGCCCAAGGCGATTATGGACACATACGAGCTTGTCCGTCGGTTGAAAATTGGACGCCCTCACGGCCTTGGCGCCCAGTGCACTAGGCACGGAATTGCGCTTGAGAACGCGCACACTGCTGCTGCTGATGCTGCTGCATCCATGCTTCTTTTCTGGCGTTTGTCGGTCGATCATGCTCCAGCCTTCCGCAAATCAATTGAGGAAATTGAGCGCTGGGCCGTGCATGGAAATGTGAGTGCAGAATCGTCAGATCTTGGACGTGGATTGAGTGACTTAACACCCGTCGACGCCCTGGGTAAAATTCGTATTGATGACGGTCATATGGTGCTCGCCTTTGGGCGACATAAGGGCCGACACCTTAGCGAAGTACAGTTTGAAGACCCGCGCTACATCCAATGGTTGCTTTCCCCAAAAGGGATTGAAGACGATGATGCTCGACAACAGGTCAAAGCCTACCTCGAACAAGTGGAATCGCCCTGAGGAAACTGGGAAGGATTTTTCTTCAAAGGCGAAAATACGAACCCATGCCGTGGGAAAAAATTGAGGAAGTTGATTCCAGTCCAGATGGTGCCGAATTCTTCTGGGATAGCATCGATAGCGAGGTACCGGCCAGGGAATTCCGACTCCTTGATTGCCAATCATGCACTCGTCGATTACGAATTCCTACCACCTACACTGGGCGGATCTTATGCCCTGCGTGCGACCATATGTTCTCCTCGGTCCAGGAAGAGAAAGTACGCCTCGAACCGTCGGAGAGTGACCAAGAGGATTGGGATGGAATGAGCACAGGTGGAAAGGTTCTATTCCTTATTTCGGGGGTCCTATGGGCTTTGTGGATGATTTAGTATGCGCCCTACTGTCTGTGATGCTCGATACCATCCGGCATCGGAGCCCAAGGAAGGACATCGCACCAGTGGCCAATTCGCCATACGCGTTGATGGGTCATCACCGAGCCGATAAACAGAGGGCCTTGATGACCCAAACCAAGCGTTTCTTGCAGAGCTTCCTTTCCACGATCTGTGAATTTAGCAGGTTGTTGGACGCCCGTCGGCACAGCGCGCCCCTCTGAATTAAGTGGCTCACATAATTCCAAAACAGCAGCACCTGATGAGGGATCAAATTCGTGGACCAGGACAACTGCATCTGAAAAATCACTCTTGTGCAAGGTGCCATTCTCGTGCCTCCAATTCCACCAGTGGGGGCACCACGCTTTCCAATCACAAAACCCGCCACAGGAAGCGTCGCCAACGGTTGGCTCCATTGGCATAGGTGTCGGAACAGTGGCTTGCCATGCGGCATATGCCGCCTCCAACACACTTTCTCCATGGGCGGCCCATTTTGAAGAATCGTGGGTGTACCAACCTTCTGTTCGCACGGGTGGAGCGTCTGGATTGTTCGAGAGAAGGATGTCCCTGTACATCCGTAATTGACGGTTCACGTCAACCTTGAGTTCGCCATCGGGTATGCGGCCAGTTTTGAGATCAGCAACCAACCATCCGTTCGGTTTTCCATTTTCATCGAGGTCAGCCATCAACAAATCTAAGCGGCCCATTAATCGGCCATCGGCCGTTTTGAGTTCCCCTTCGACCGCAATTGCCGTGGATTGGACCCTTCGCCACAATGCAGCGGTCACCCGTTGGTGATCAAGGCCTTTCACGCCGACGTGATCGAGCAACATGATGATGCCCCCTCGTTGGTGTTGCACTGCATCCTTCCATTTTTCTTCCTTCCATTTTGGTCGTCGGGGCGTCGCCATGAAGGATGCTTTTTCTTCTTCCCAACGGCGTTTGAGAACCCGTTCGCCCTCTTCGACCAACCAGCCGCTTTCTGCGTCTGGTTTTGCGGTAATATCGAGCAACAACAGATCTTCAATCGAGGCGTGAACTGCAGTTCCTACAGAGGCCGCCATACCGGCCTTACGTGGCAGGCCTTGTCGGCTCAACCAGTACATGCGGGGGCAGGTCTCGTACCGGTTCCAAGCTGATGGCGAAAGCATGTGGGGTCGCGCTTCATCGGCCATAGATTGTGCTCAGCCTCAACGAACATGAAGCCACCGGCCTCATCAAATGGAGCCAAAGTGTTGATACAGAAGGGGGTCCGTCATTGACCCATGGAAGGCCCAAAGGTTCGCATCACCAAAGATGTCAATACAGAAAACGCACTTGTTGTCGCATGCTTTCCGAGCATTGGCATGGTTTCAAGCGTCGTTGCCCATTTCCTCATCGATCATCTCGAGTTGGAATTTGTCGGGGCCGTTGTTGACAACAGGCTTCCAGTCATTACGCTCGTCAATGAAGGTGAACCACTCCCTGTAATTCGCGCCTATGCCGGCAAGCCACAGTGCACCATCGAAGGCTGTGACCAAGTCATCCTCTTGATGAGTGAACTTGTAATTCCTGAACCATTGATCAACGAGATTGTTTGGGCCATGTTCGAATGGTCGAAAGAAAACAACATCGTCGCAGGTGTTGTCATTGACGCCTTTGCGAAGGAGGGCATGAAAGGAAGCCTCAACGGATCAGAGCCTACCGTCGAATACGAAGACACAGAGGGTGTGGACGTGGTTGGCATTGGTGCCAATGAAAAGGTTCGTTTGATGTTGAAGGACCTTGGCATCCCCCTGTTGAACCAGGGCGTCATCAAGGGCATCAACGCGGCAATACTCAGCGAAGCGAGAAGGCGGGGTTTGGATTTGATGTCAATCATGGTTGAAGCAGACCCTCGCTTCCCCGATGCACGTGCTGCGGCGACATTGATTGAACACCTCAATGCCTACCTCCCTGCAATTGATTTACCTCATGCCCCATTGATTGAAGAAGCGGAATTCCTTGAAGCGCAAATCAAGTCGATGATGGACGGCGCAGCCTTACCAGAACCGAGCCAAGACAACTCGATGTACGGTTAAGATGAGGGGCGGAAGGCAACCGCAGTACAAGCGATCCCGAGCAGGAGCAATCCAATGCTGAGGAAGGTCGGCATAAGCAACACTTCGTTGTAGGGTAAATGAAGCCAGTCCAACAAGGATTCACCACGAGTGAAGGTGCCGCCTGCTGAAGCGGTAAGCAACATGAGGCCCGTTGCTCCGGCGCCAGACAACCCCTGAATCAAGCTCGAACGTGCCGTGGCCCAGACCTCGATTCCATTGCGCCATCGGGAGACGAGAACACCGAGCGCCAACCCTGCGCCGCTCAAAGAAAACAGCATTTTGTTCGCCAACAAAGCGCTGCTCATTTCGCCCCCAGGTGCCGAAGAAAGCCCGCTCAAAATTGCAAAGGGGGTTGCAGCAAGACCGAACAACAGCGCTGCGTGCGCTACACTATCGCTCGCTGTCTGCTTTTCGGAAAAGAAAAGAGGGAGTCGTGGCGAAAGCAAACAAAACAGGAACGCAACGCCAGCAAGCGAGAAACTACCGACCACGAGTTCAGTCGTGACCACATGGAACGTGTTCGAAGAGATCATGCTTGGCCACCTCCATATGTTCCAGCCAGGTATTCGTAACCATACCATGCCCACTGCTCATCGGTCCAACCTTCTGGTAAACCACCTTCGGGTATGGGGGCCACCTCTGGTCGTTCTTGCCCTTCATCAGGGGCAGAATGGCCTCCCGAAATGGAAGCGGCAACATGCTCTGTGTTGTCGTAAATCTTCACTTTATCATCCACAGGGGCCCGTGGTTTTTGTAACGCCACGACAGCGCCAAAGAGCAACAATGCCATAGCGATGCCTTGGAGGTAAATGGGGGCGCTATCCGTGTTTTCTGCTGGAACTTGGGCAACCATGGCAAACCATGGCGTCGTTTGTTCTGGACCCTCTCCGCTAAGGATTGCTCGCCATTCAACTGTGGAAGGTTTCAACGAAGCGGGGAGTGTGAACTTCCATTGATCTTCTTCGGATTCATTGACATCAATTTGCATGGTTGCACCATCTTCTGTTCTCCACTCGATCACGACTGCATCCGTGAATTCAGTTGTGAGTTCAAGCTCAATATCATCGCCAACGTCTCTTGTGACCTCAACCGTAAATTCTTGAGCGAGACGTGGGGCGTTTTCCGGCAGGGGCTCAACCTCCACCGGGAAGGCTGTTGAAACGCCAAAGAAGGGCCTGCCTTGAGAAGATCCTGTGGCATCGCCATGGTGGACTGAAGCGTACAGGTTTCGCACACCTACGCTCTCTGCACGAACGACCCATGTGTGCACAATTGAAGTTCCTGTACCGTCGGTAGAGCGTTCGACATAATTTCCAGTACCGCCGCGCCCATCGGAGAGAATTTCCCACCCATCGGTCAATGGAGTGTCTGCGTTTGCGTTGGTGCTCGAGAGGAGAAAGATCCCAACAAGGTCTTCGTCATGAGACACGTCAACGCCCGAAACCTCGACCGTGATCTCAGTTGGTTGGCCAACCCAAACTTGTTGTGGGTATTGAATGGAAAGCGTAAGCGAAGACGAAGCATTCTGTCCAGCATCACCATGACAGGCCCCCCCGCATTGCATGTCCCGCATGCCATCACCATTTCCGCCTGGTTCAGCAGAGCCGAACGTGGTGGAAGCGATGAGCACCAAAAGAAGCAGGAGAACTTTGAACTGGCGTGCAAACACTTCATTCCCTCCGTTCAAACAGGACAAGTCCAAGCGCTCCAACGCCAACCAGAAGCAGCAAGAAACCAACAATCGAGCCGCTGAATGAAGTGCTGCTGCTCACCGATTCAACAACAGGGTCGATTTGGACGGTGGTCGACTCGGTTGCTCCGTTTTGCAGGAGAACGTCCTCAATAACAGGGCGGATTGTGTAAGTGACTTGTCCAGCTGTCAAAGGTTCGTCAGAATAAGACATCGAATCCGTTGTACCGACCAAGGCTCCGTTTCGCTCAATGTTAAAACTGGCATTTGGACCTTCATACGACCACGTCAACTCTACAGCTTGACCGTTCAGCGTTGCTTCGAGGTTGGCGACAACCGGGCCTTGAATTGGAGCGATTGGAAGACTTGCGCTTGCCGATGCACCAAAATCGTCAACGATGGCGAGGTTGATGGTTGCAGCACCGTTGGGTGCGAAAGTAAAGCTGGCTCCATTACCGGTGCCAGAAGCACCTGTCACATCAGACCAAGACCAGGCGTATGAGGCAATACTCCCATCGACATCAGAAGAAGAAGAGGCATCAACTGTCAACAATTCACCAATCCAAGCCGGTGTCGTTTGTTGCTCAATGATTGCTGTTGGGGCGATGTTGAGGATCGTGGTTGATTGGTATGCTGAAGCGGTTGATTCGCTGCTATCGGTCACGTCTACTTCGACCGCCCACGACTGCCCTGGGCCGAGGAATTGTGCTGGGACCGTGGTTTGATTGACGAGCGAGGCTTCGAGGAATCCATTTCTGTACCAGTTCACCATTGTGGTGACCTCGTCTTCATCGGGATCCGAAGAGGTGATGTCCACAGAAAGTGGTGTTTGTGCAGAGGGGGCCTCGCTCAACATCACCGTCACTGCAGGTGCGGAATTGACGATGGTCACATCGAGTGTCATTGAGTTCTGGCTCAACTCTGTTCCATCTCCGGCTCTCACTTCAACGGTCCATACTTCGCCTTTGGCAGTGTTGTCAAAAGGCAGAGTGAGGCTGCCATCCAGGGCATTGATGCGGAAGCCGTCTCTATACCATATCACTTCGGAATTGGACATAGCATCGCCATCCACATCATCATGGGTGAAAGAAACCGTAGCCGATTCGCTTGTTGTGAGTTCCGTTGAAGTCACTTCTAAATCGAGCGTTGTAGGAGGGGTGTTGCCAATGAAGACTTGATTGGATGGTGTCCAAGAAGACCACGTGGCTCCGTCACTTACACGGACACGAGCGGACCAAGATTGGTCCTTTTCTGTGGACGATGATGGGACGCCTGAACCAGTGAACATGGAGTCCGAGACCCCGTTACGTAACCACTCTATTTCATGGCGAGTCTCGACATCATTATCGGCATCTGCGTAAACATAAGTGATGGTCAGATCGTCCGCAGTTACCGGGTTTGAAGGACCGATTACGACCGAATTTGCCGTGGGAGGGTTGTTTTCGTCTTCCCCACCATCGATTTGCACTGTTGGCGAGGTTTGCCATGCTGTGACCGCTTCTCCATCATTTGCTCGAACTTCCATGGTCCAATTTTCACCGCTACGCGTGGCGTATGAGGGGACGCTCTGACTGTTATCAAGTTCTGAAATCACAACGCCTTCAAGCATCCATCGTGTTTCATAGGTGATCGAATCTTGATCGTCATCGCTTGCTAGGGCTGTAAAGGAGAGATCGTCATCGCTTTCTGGATCGCTTGGCAGAATAGAGGGGGTGTTCATTGTTGGAAGCGAATTGGCAATCACAAGGGTGTTGCTCGTCACGCTCGTTCCTGCATCTGCTCCATCAGAAGGCGTAACAACTGCGTACCATTCCTGGTGTTTTGCCGTCAGCGAAGCAGCAGCCGTGGTCCCAGAATTTGTGATTTGGATGCCGTCTCTAAACCAATCGATTGTAGTCCCCGATTCTGGATCGTTTTCTGCATCACTGTAGGTGTAAGAAAGAGTGAGTTGTGAGGTTGTCGTTGCACCACTTGGCCCGAGAACGAGGTTGCTTGCCGTCGGTGGCGTGTTTGGAGCCGCTCCCGCTTCAGGAACTTGATAGGTGGAAGTCGCCCATCGATCGCCATTGTTATTGCCGCTATTGTCGGCGGTTAAGCCAGCAACTGAAAGCGTGACTTGGCCCGAACCGGCTGAAGGCGCAGTCCAATCTACGCTCCAACTCCTGAAGCTGTTGGTGGTGTGGGTCGCACTGTTGCCTGCAGAATTCACCTTGACTGCCATAATGCCAATGCCTCCTGTTGAAAGGGTTCCTTGGCTAGCCTCAAGGCTAAACCCGCCGTTGGAACCCGAAACGCCACCTGTCACTGAGATGCTGAGCGTATAGGTTGTTCCTGGCGTATATGAGGAGGGATGACCACTTACTGAAACGGATGCAGCGGTCGTCCCAGAGGGTGAATGGCATGAACACCCAGCACTCTGATTGTACACGCCTCCTGAATTCCCTTCGGTCAATGGAACGACAGAGAGCATGAGGAGGGTGACCAGCAAAATGGGGACACGGACCGATTGCATGCAAATTGGTTGGACGCAGGCTATGAGAGTGTTGCGGTTCAATGATTGGACAAGGGGCGATTTGAAAGAGGTTAATCGAAATCCGTTAGGGATGCCTGTTGGGTGGTTTTTCGAGGAGTTTCCTGTTCTTCAATCGGAAGCTCTTCGAGATTGACGTTGCATGCATCGATGAGTTCTTTCTCGTTCCAAATGGTCACACCAAGTTGTTGGGCTTTAGCGAGTTTTGATCCGGCTTTTTCTCCAGCGACAAGGACATTAAGTTGAGATGAAACGCTTCCAACAACCTTCCCTCCTGCATTTTTGATGGCCAATTGAACCTCTTTCCGGGGCCGTTCTAACGAACCGGTCAAACAGAAGGTCATGTCAGCAAGGGGGCCTGAATTGATCAATTTCGGTTCATCAAGAATTTCGATGATGGTTGAAAGGTCATTGAGCATGTCTTTTCTCTGGGCCAATCCGTCCCTCACCTGAAGGGCCACCTTGCTTCCGATTCCGTCGACTTCGCACAACGAACGAATGGCTAAATTCTCAACAAATGGTTTTCCTTTGTCATCTGCTTCAGGGCCAAAGAGTTCGGTGCCTGGCGCAGCCATTGCAGCGTCGACCCATTCCATGATCCCCATGAAGGAGGTGAGGCGTTGGGCCACCGCGGTTGCCAATTCAGGCCCAATGCCTGGCAACCCCAATGCGTGAAGGAAACGACCAAGTTTGAGGGATTTAGTTTTGGAAAGTTCATTGAGGACGTTGAGCGCTGATTTCTCACCCATTCGTTCGATGTTCTCGAGTTCTGCTTGTTGAAGGCGGTACAAATCTGGAATTGTTTGGATTAAATCTGATTCCAAGAGTTGATCGACCAGCTTCTCACCAATGCCGTCCATTTCCAAACTTCTGCACCAATAGAGAATCGCCCGGCTCGTTCGTGCATCACACATCAGATCCGTGCAACGCAAAAAGGCCCCCTCAATCTCAAGTGGGCCCCGACATGCAGGGCATGCTGATGGAATAGAAATTGAAGCGCGGTCTGGAAATATTTCATCGAAGGGGGTGCCATCTGCATGGAAGCGGTCTGCGAAGTCTTCTGTTCCAGCCGGGCCAAGTCCAGATTCTATTTTCGGAATCACGTCGCCCCTTCGGACGATCAGCACCTTGTCGCCCAATTGTAAATTGAGTCGTTCAACCTCTCCGACATTGTGCAACGTCGTATGTTCAACGGTGACGCCGCCAACCATTTGAGGAGCGATTCGGGCCACTGGCGTTACTGCCCCGGTGCGGCCAGTTTGCCAATTGACGTCCAAGAGAACGGAAGTTGCTTCCTCTGGTGGGAATTTCCAAGCCAACGCCCAACGGGGGTGGTGGGCTGTGGAACCTAACCTCTCCCTCTGTTCCAAATCATCGAGTTTGAACACGATGCCGTCGATTTCATAATCATAGGATGAGCGTTTACTGCTCCACTCTTTTGTGAACTCAATCATCGCTTCTGCAACCGATGTGCCCTGAAAGACGGTCCAGGGGGCGGGTTTGATCCCAATTGAGTCTTGTAAAAATTCCAGAAGTTGGCTGTCATGATCGAGTGCTGGTGTGTCGTTGACGAACTTCACATCGTAAGCGCAGAAGACCAAATCAGAAGCTGCAGCTTTGCCCTCACCGTGCTTTTGGCGCAGTGCTCCCGAGCACAGATTACGAGGGTTTGGCGATACGTCCCTGTATTTTTCGTGGAATGTTTTCAACGGCATCACCACTTCTCCACGAACATGGCAGGTCACAGGGGCATTGAGGCGAGAGGGGATGTTAGCGATTTGTTTCGCATTGAGGGTGACGTCTTCTCCACGCTCACCACTGCCTCTGGTTGCGGCGCGATGGAGGTTCCCTGCTACGTATTCTAGCGAAAGGGCGGAACCGTCGAGTTTGGGTTGAGCCAAGTAACGCTTACCGCCCGATGTCGACTGGTGTATGAAGTGGTGAATGTCTTCATCGGTGGTGCCCTTATCGAGCGAACGCATCGGGAACCTGTGTTCCACCTTTACCGTCCCCGGCAGAGGTTCCGGCCCGACTTGATGGAGGATTTCATGCCCCGGATCGAGCCGTTTCAATTCGTCCCATAGGGCATCAAATTCTGCATCTGAAATCTCTGGAGACGCTTGATTGTAATACAGTTCACGGTGGTAGCGGACCGCCTCGGCCAATTCGAGAATACGCTCTGCCTCGGCCATGTTGGTTCACCCCTGCCACAGGCTAAGAACATCACGAAAATTGCAGCCCTAACAACTCGACATCAGCCAGCGGGCATCGGGTCATAATCGCGGTTGAAAGAATCCTAAGGTGAAGTTCGGCAACAACATGAACCGTTGATCCGAACATGTGCCCCGCGTGGACGTTGTTGTCATCATCTGACCAGCAGCAATGGATGTGGGTGAACGCTTTGCCGTCTTGCGTTCGTGCAATGTTGCCCGATAGACTCACCAGTTCTGATGGCGCGTTCAACGGCCTTCGTTGGTAAATTCCCTCTTCGTTCATGTACCCGTATACGTTGTCCCGTGTCCTGCCAATGCCGCTGGTGATGGCTGCGGCGTCGAAGCCGATTTCATCAGCTAGCGCTTGCAAAGAGGCGTGTATTTCTTCATCCGGGTCAATGCGTACAAACAGGTCTTCACCGCTTCGAGCCCATTCCATGATTCATCGATAGGGAGCCCGATTATTGAGCATAACGCTCACTCCTGTTCCTTTGCAGCCAAGTTGTGCGGCCATAGAGCGGGCGAATCGAGGGCCAACACAATTCGTTCACGAGCGATGGAGAGGTCGGGTTGAGCGCCCCCTAATGGAAGCGGTCCGAATACGCCCCATCCCTTTCTGAGCAACATAATACGGCGGGTTGGTTGGCGCCTTGCCAGTTTAAGGCGTTGCCAATCGTAGCGCTGGCCATCTGCAAAGGCATGTGTTCGCGTCACGGCATAACGCTTTGGCACCAACAAGGACACAAGGTGCAGCGTCAAGCAAACATCCCATGCCACAGCGTAGGCAGGGTTGGTGTTTGAAACACCGACCAGGCCCCATGGCAGCACCATCATTGCCGCCATTGAACCGAGGTTGCCCCACTGACGAATGACTTCCTGGGCGCCCTCGCTTTCCCACGCAAATCCACCGTTTGGTAACTCTCCCAGTGTTGGGACATCTATGCGTTGACGGGTTAGCCAGTATGCATCCCACACCACAATTCCGAACAGAATAGCAACGGCAAGCGCTGCAAATGCGTTCGGATCGGGGAGGGTTGGTTGCATGCTGTCGCCTCACAAGTGCCTTAGATCAACTTCGCCGAGGTTGCCACCGCTGCCACCACGCCGCATGCGCAAAACGAAGAGGACCAGTGCTGCACCAATCAGTGCAATCAGCAAGAGTGTTCCTGTTGAAAAGTCGCCGTTGTTCTCAACCGTGGTGCCTTCGAGCACGTCGGGAATTCCGTCGTTATCATCGTCCTGATCTGCGACCAACCATGTGTTCATTCCATCTGGGCAGTTCACCGTATCTGGTTGACCATCGCTGTCTGTGTCGAGGTGCGCGCAGGGGTCCATTGGGTAATCGTCACGCGCGTCGGGGTATCCATCGTTGTCATCATCGGTGTCTTCCATGTCAGGCCCACATGGGTAGCCAAGATCGGCATTAAACCAAACTTGAGTGCTTTGAGTGAACGTACAAGCATTTGTCCAATCTCCATCCGTATCGAGTTGTGTAATTTCAAAATCAACGGTATCGCTTGAGGATGCCCCCAGTGCATCGGTGACTTTTGCTTCAAGAACATAGAAGCCAGATGGGAGGTCGGTGATGTTGAACTGTGGTTCGTTAGGTCCTTGCATCACCAAATCACCCGAAGCGTCTGTGATGAACCACTCGAGCATGAGTTCCTCAATGGCATCAAGATCGTCGCTGTAAGTGACTTCGGCATTGAGCGGCGTGGTTTCCATCGCTCTTTGCCCCGGGTAGGGTCGTTGAATCTCCACCAATGGTGCGCCGTTGAGCGACATTGGCACAACAACGCTCGTGTTCATTTCAGCGCTGTAATTGAGCGACACGGTTTGAACCGGTAGCCCGGCGGTGGTGGCTGAGATGTTGATGAACGAGAGAGTGGTTGTCGACGCTTCTTTGACAATCGTGATTGGGAGTTCAACAAGAACGGAGGTGCCGCTCGCCTGGAAGGTTGTGCTTTGCTCGTGGCCAATAGTCCTGATTTCGAAGTCCACGTCAATCGAAGCTCCATTGACTTGGGCGTCTAGATTGAATGTGGTCCACATGCTCAAAATTGCACCTTCATAGACTGCGGTTTGCTCAGAGGTCACATCGATCAAATCGATATTGACTAAACCTGAAGTGGCGACTTCACCCACCAAGGCACCGCCCTCTATTCTTGCAGGATAGTTTTCGGCTGAAAGAACTGAAGAAGCGATGATGTCGGGGGCGCGCAGGATCAGTGGTGCGACTTCCCCGTCAACAGCATCAGCGTGCAAATCGACACCAACGGCATAATTCGCCGCGATTAAACCTTCGACGATCAACGAATCAATTGGCTGGCCGTGGTGACTGGCAAAGGCTGTGCCTGTACCTTGACCGTTGAGGATTAAGCCACTGATGATGCCCGCTGTGTCATCGAAATCAACCGCTGGAGCACCGGTGATCTGAATTGTTTGCAGGTCGATATGGCGGTTGTTTCCGCCTGCAAGGCCCCCATTTTCTCCGACGGTTCCGTTCAAGTTGGAAAGGGTGAATTCACCATCAATAGATTCCAACCAACCGATCATGCCACTGCCATCGAAATTCTGCGCATCGATGTTGGTCATCGACCCGCGCACGGCTGTTAATTCAAACCCGTGAGTAAACCCGTTGTTCAAGGTTAATCCATCGACCATAACATGAGCTTGTCGGGCCCACAAACCAACACCGTTGCATGACGAGAGCGTAACGTCTGTGAGAAGAAGGTGGCCTTCAGTAGCAAAGGATTCGATGCAGCCATTCCCCGCATCGTACAGGTGGCTATCACTGAGATCAACAGTCGCGTTGCTGCCGCTTTGAATCGCCAACAAAGCATCAGCACCCGAGGAGCGAGCAAAGGTGGTCCCATCCGCGGTGAACGTGCCGAAGTCAGAAACGGTCAAGCCAGGCGATGCCTCAAGAAGAGAGGTGGCTGAAAGATCGATGCTCGAGGAGGTTAACGAACCCAAATGCAACCCGCCCCAGCGAGCTCCAAGGCCGGTTGAGGAAAGCGTCGCCTCGCCCACATCCATGGTCCCATCGACCGTGATGGTTCGGCCTTCTGAAATGCGCAATGAGACGCCGTCGTCGACGCTCAAGGTACCGCTTTGCCCTACGGTCAAATCATCATCCAAGAAATAAGGGCTCCATTGCGATTCAAGAACAAGCCATTGATCCAAGGTGCCTCCGAGAATTCTTGAAGCCATGAACGTATGATCAAACGAGGTGGTCGAATCCCACGTGACAAAATCCGTAAACGAACCAATTTGGAGGTTGATGTTCTTAATACCGCCAAGGGTTTCGCTGCTGTCCGTAACTTGTCGGGCGACTGCAGTGGTGCTTAAGCGACCGTTCTCGTCGGTTTCGCCGACTGCCCCATCGATCGAAATAAGGGCGCCAGCAACGGGCTCTCCTTGGTCGAGTACACGGATGCTCAATTCGGATAATACGTTCAATTCTGCACCAGTGAGTGCCGTGACAGAACCGGACACGCTTCCCGCTGTGATGTCCAATGTGCAGCCAGGCTGGAGCATGAGGTCGCCATGGATGGTCACATAGTGTGTGATTCGGAGGGTTTGACAGGCCCATGAGATGTTGGCGTTGACCGTCAAGCCGTCGGCTGCGTCGGTGGAGGTGAGCGTGCTGTCTAAGCCCATCGAGAAAGAATGTGCATTCACGATAGCGGCATTCCCTAGGAATTGTGCGGTTCCTTGTACTTCGATCGTGCCACCTTCAGGAAGTTCGAGGGTTGTGCTATCCAATTGAATCCCGCTCCCAGTTTCAAGGGTTAAGTCGCCTGAAAGCACGTGTGGGGCGCCATCTGGACGGGCACCGAGGTACACCGTTTGACCGCTGGTGATGGTCCAATCGCCTTGTGGGATGACCGGAACTTGAACCGATTGGCCCATGGTTGAACCGTAGAGGGTGACCCTCACGCCCGCTCCTCCTAAACTGACATCGACATCGCTGCCTTGGGAAAGAAGCGGTAACGTCGCCGCTCCATTGCTGTTGCTGGTCAACGTAAAACCGTGAACGAGAATGGTCGCTTCAATTGGAGCGCCCGATAAATCAGTAAAAGTGACCGGCGTTTCTTCCAAGAAGTCTGAAGACGAAGTTGCAATCACAGCCGTGGTTGAACCTCCATAGAGCAGGTAGCCATCTCCGAGTGCGTCAGAAGATGTAGTTTGGGTGTTCTGTGGCTGGAAGTTGCGCACGGTTGCCGAGCAGTAAGTGGCTAGATTCAGAGGCGTGGCGTGAAGGTCTGCATACCAATAGCCAAGGTGAAGACTCGAGGCCCCGGACAAAAGAGCACCCGTTTGGAACACCCTCGTCGAAAGTGAATCGAGGGTCGCATGCGAATCCTGCAAGGAAAGACCGACTTCTTTGCCATCCACGAGTGAAAGTGTATCGCCTGTAATGGTTGAATCGGTTGCTTTGATTCCAGTTGCAAAATTGGTGATCGTGGTGTCTTCGAGCATGACGGCGCCATACCATACCTTGAGGCCCATGGAAGAGGTATCTTGAGAGGCGTAAGGTTTGGTGATTTCAACATCACTCCAATGATGGATGCCATCGAGCACATCGGCCCCCAAAGCAAGTGAAGACTGGAGTGAAAGAGTTGCTCCTTGGACATGACTGCTTGGGCCGCGCAGACTCATGGCGGCATTAGAACCACTCAGATCGACATTTGTCAAAGCGACGTGGCCTGTGCCAGTGGCATCGAGGTTTCGTTGGGTTGATGCGAGTGTTGTGTTGCTGAAGGTATGAGTTCCTGTCCCTGAAAGGGCGACGCCCCAGGTCGTATTGGCCAGGGACAAAGCATTCCAACTGCACGTTCCGCTGCAGCGCTGGTCGATGACTGCACGGGTTTCATTGAGATCGCTGACGAAGGTGATGTCATCGCCTGCAATCATGCTCGCTCCGTTCGCTAGCAGGAGCCTGTGACCTTGAATCACCATCGTTTCGAGGTTGAGGGCGTCGCTGTCACTAGCGGCCACAGCTAGGGCCACATCAGTGCCCGTGACGCTTGAAACGTGCACGGAAGCACCCGATTGACTTGCAACGCCCACAGTAACGCCGTCAAATCCGATTCGCGTCGCGTCGAGTTGCCCGGATGTTGCTTTCAGGGCCGAACCAGTTTGGAAAAAGGAAACGTCCGATACGTTCGTAGATCCTGAAGAGATGATGCCGCCTGCAACATTCGTCATTGTTGCCTCCTCGAGATGAAATACCCCCGAGGTGCGTACAACATCGTAATCAATATCATTCGCAATGAGGGTGTGAATGGTTGAGTCGCCTGCGTTGTTGATGCCAATGTAAGCATCTGCAATGGTCAGGTCCGTTGCGTGAACCTCTCCGTCGTTTCGAAGGGCTGTTTTGGCGTTGTCAATGATCACGTTGTCGAGCACTGCATGCCCGGTAGACCCTACGTGGAGGCCAACCCATAGGCCGGCTCCGTGTGAGCCTTGTGTGAGTGGTGTCTGGGAAGAAAAGAAGTGTGCATCAGTAGCGCTGAGTGTCCCTTCAATCAAGATCCAATGGTCATCACCCCCGTCGATGGTGGTCCCTGATGCGATCGTCAATGTTGTTCCATTCGCTACGGTTACATTGCCGTCCAGAACTACAGCCCCCGACCAGGTCGTTTCAGTGTTGACTGTTGTGTCTGCAGCATGTGCTGGCGCCAAAAGAGTGCCAAGGGAGGCAAGCAAGAGGAGCGCGACCAAGGTGGATGCCTGGAGGGTTCGCATGGAAGAAACTTCACAAGCCTTCCATATCAATCCAAAGGGTTCCTGTCATTCGATTTAGAACGCTTCTCGCTTTTCTGAATGTAGTCAGAAGATCAGGTGGGCCCGCCCAGATTTGAACTGGGGTCTGACGGCCCCCAGCCGCCAAGTATAGGCCAAGCTAACCCACGGGCCCCCGTGTTTGTGATCCTCGTTCAAGACTTATTGATTTGTAGCGCTGAAGGGGGCTGCCTCGTAGATGAGGTCAATGTGACCCACATACATACGGCGGCAGCAGTAACGCATCAAGCCTACCTTGTCGAGTGCTTCTCCGTCCTCGAGACCTGCAGCCTTGAGTTCTTTGAATTCTTCCCATTTGTGGGCAATTACGGCCCCGCAACTAAAACATCGTACTGGAATAATCATGCAATCACCTCATCGATACGACTTTTGCTTCTTACGGCGAGCACCGCGACCAAGTTGGTGCTTTGCTTCCTTGCGCCGTGGGTCGTTCACCAAAAGGCTACGATCAAAGCGCAGGTATTCGTCTCGAAGTTCTTCATCAATACCTTCTGCTCCGCCATTGTAGTGGACGAGTCCACGTGCAATTGCAGTTCGGATGGCGTCGGTTTGACCCATAATTCCGCCACCAAGGGTGGTGATGGTAATGTCAACCTTGCTGAGGCGGTTCATTGCATCAGCGATGATCAGTGGTTCCATTGCCTTGCGTCGTGCAAGAGAAGGTTGTAGAATTTCGATTGGTTCGCTGTTGACACGAACTCGACCCTTACCCGCCTTCACAGATGCACGTGCGACAGCGGTCTTGCGCTTTCCAGAGGTTTGAACTGACTTTTGCTTTTTGCGAGCCATCATTGCTCACCTCCGTCCCAGCGGTGGGTTGGTGCGCCGAGGTCGGCGCTGATGTCACCCAAGCTGATGAATCGCTCAGGCATTGCCTTGCGGATCTTGGTGAGGTCACCGTGTTGGTGCCCTTCTGGTAGATCGCCAGCAAGGTGGGCAGGGCAGCCAATCTCAACACGTAGGTTGCGAAGAGCTCGGCGGCCACTGGACTTCTTTTGGTATGGAAGCATACCACGGACTGCACGCTTGAGAATCATATCAGGCATACGTGGGAAGAAAGGTCCCTTTCGTGCGTGGTTTAGCTCATACTTGGCGTGGTAGGTGTTCAACACAGAGCGCGGTCGTCCGGAAACGATTGCTTTCTCGGCGTTCACGATGATGACTTTGTCGTCGCGGTGATCGCGTGCTGCCTTGAGAAGGATGTCTGCGGATGCGGACGCCAGGCGACCAAGGATCAGGCCATCAGCGTCAAAGACATAGGTTGTTTCATCCAAGGATAACAACCCCCTTGCCTGTTGGGTTTTCGTTCATAAGCTCGCCATAGGTCATAACTCGACCTCCAGCGGCTTCTATTTTCTCACGTGCACCGGTGCTAACACTGTAGGCGGCGATGGTGTGGTTAGCAGACAATTC